>Ga0302186_10003256_pt1 | contig 11971 bp, 13 predicted proteins | sample II_Bog_E1_2_FD_198782 | JGI IMG/M metagenome (GOLD analysis project Ga0302186, IMG submission 198782) | Peat permafrost microbial communities from Stordalen Mire near Abisko, Sweden - II_Bog_E1_1 | ecosystem: Environmental > Terrestrial > Soil > Wetlands > Peat | place: Sweden: Abisko... | reverse complement strand
GATTAGTTCTTATTTTTATTTTTTTTGGGGATATCTTAAAAAGTTCGTATGAGGGAAAGTAGGGCGGAATCAAATACAAGTTTTTAAGATGAAAGGGTTATTTATTAAATACAACCTACAAATTTTTCTTTCTCATTTGAACCTGTTTTTCTCAAATTTCACTAAAAAAATACAAAAAAGAAAATACAAATTATTGTCATTCTGTCATTCCACAATGATTTTATGCACCACATCATTCGGCTTGAAAAAGTCTCCAATTTCCAAGTTCCTCAAGCACAAATTTCTCATCACCCTTTCCATTTTCTGATAAAACTCCTCATTCCTCCTAGTAAAACTCTCCTTTTTTAAAAATATCAAATTCTGCTCATTTCCTTTAGGTAAGTGTGTCTCTTGTAGTATTTTACTACTCACCTTGGGCCACTTAAAAGCCATAACAGCCGCTTTTTTCTTTCTGATGTCATCCTCCTCCGGGGGGGTCAAATTCAAGCCCAGATCAATGAATCTAAAAGCAAAACTATCCACGGCATTCTTCAACCCAAGACTTTTCGTCGGTCCTAGATATATATTATTATAATCCCTCTCATTCATTTCTATACTGGGTGCCACAAACTTTGGTCCTTTCGTTATCGACTTTTCGCCATAGAGAAAACTCTTCAAAGGAGCAAGTTCAGCCAAATCCGCATTTTTCAATACAATATTAAAGTAATTTTCCAATGCTTTTTGTCTTTGCGAGACGAAAGCCGGTTCCGTGTTAAAACAACAACGTTTTGGGGGAAAAATAGGAACTTCTTCGTGTGCCATTTTGGAAAGGGAATCGTGGACTGTCCGCATTCGACTGTAGCGGGAATGGAAAAGCCAGGTTTCTTTCGTGTGGAGATCCGTAACAGAGATGGTGTAATAGGCCACACCAGATTTGAATTCAATGTTGAGGAACTTGACTGCCACTTGGGTCGGGGGCATTGATAAAAAAATAGATGTTTAATTTGGAAATTTTAGAAAATGGGGGATTTTGATAGAAATAAAATTTTGAATTGCTATTTTTTAAAAAAATCCAATGTTTTTTCAAAGTTAATTCAATTTATTTTTTCCTGAAAACTAAATAAATAATGAAATAAAGATTGGAAAATTTAATTTTTCTTATCCATATAATGATCATCAATTGGAATTTTTTATTATCAACAACATCAAAAAAATGCAATTGAAATTAATTAAAATTATATAATAGTCTCAATGCAAAATCAATAATTATTCATTTAAATTTAGAGATTCATAAATTAAAAAATCAATGATTTAAAAAAAAAAAAAATCCCAGAATTAAGAGTCAATTTTTTTTAATTTTTTCAAATAAACATCAACCTTAATTAATTTATTTTTCTTCTGCCTCCTCTTTCATCTTCAAAGTCTTATGCATGGCCACTTCTTTCGGCATGATTACTAAAACTTTATCTTCATTATTATACTTGAACTCATCGCTCACGACCTTATCATTTACCTTCTTTACCTCATATCTCAAAACTTTTCCCTCCAATACATTCTTCAGACTCCATGTCACCAATAACTCATCAGTAGCAGCAACAATATATTTCTCCTTTTCTTTCTCATTTTCATCAAACCTTCCACTCTTAAAATTAATTTCCTTTAAGTCGTATTTCAACAAAGTTTTCGGTTGTAATTTCAGAACTCTTGGGGTTGCCTTTTCAACATTCTTCAAAGTTTGATTGAACCCGTTCTTGTTTTCAAAGCAAACTGGAAGGAAAATCAAGTAATTTTTACATGTTGCCAGGATGAAACGTCCATCCTTCGTGCAGTCTATTGAAAGAATGGGATCTCCTAGACCTGGGTAAAGATTTTTGGCATTTTGGCCAACATCCTTATACAATCGAATTTCTCCAGCTTGATTTCCCACAGCGAAATTCCCATACATATTGGTCGCAATTGATTGGAAATAATTGTTTTGGGTGTAGATTTTTTTGGAGACCGAGGCTTCAGAAGCTTTCATTCTTGGATCCAACTTGAAAATGTTTTTTTCGTTAATCCCGAGAAACACTGGACTTGGTGTCAAAAACGCTTGTTTTGATTCAGGTGCTATATCAGTGATTCTATTGTATTCATCAGCTTGCAACTCTTGGATCACTTTGCCTTTTTCCAAATCCACATAAAACACCTTCTTTTCATCTTTTTTGTCCAACATCAGCATTTTGGTGTCTTGTTCCTGAAGCAACATCTTCTTTGGGGTAATTGTCATTTTTTCGAAATTTTGCATAAATGGATAATCTACAATATGCTCTATTTCATCTCCTGTTTTATAAACACTGACAACATCTCCTCTGGTGAGAAAAGTTCGATCCAAAACTCTGCCTTGAGCCATTCCTGTAAAAAAGTCATCTTTTTTATCCGAAGCAGGTGCCATGAAAGAAACAAAAGGACCATCTTCTAAAAAGGCTATGTCCAAATCCTGTTTGAATTCCTCTTGAACTTTCGGCTCGATTTCCATTTTATCTTGGGTGAAGAGGTTGTTTGTGTACTCATGGTCTTCCTTTTTGATGACCTCGTGGAGGAATTCTTTCCTGTTGGCTTCGAAGGAGCATTTGTTCATAAGGAACTTGAGTGTTTTGGTGACATTATATGCATCAAATTTAATTGCCAGAAGCTCAAGTCCCTTTTCAGACACATTCACCCATTTCAATAAATTATTATCAACATCTATGTGATAATTTAATTCGTTGGTAATTTTTTTCGAGTGCAAAATAGTTTTTGAGCTTGAATAAATCTCCAACTGGTATTGGAAGTCACCGAGATCTCTCAACGCCAAAATCACCGCTTGGTTTATCAATTGGTAGTTCTCATTAGAGTCCATTGAATAGAGCCCCCCTGCGTTACAAAGTAGTACTCCTTTCTCTTCAGATAGAGCAGTCAAAAGTTTAGAAAGATTTATAAAATCAATTGGCAAGTTTTTTGGTAAGGATATATCTATAGACTTGTATTCTTCAAGAGAAGGGTATTGTAATGGATCAGACTTCCCAAAGGGTGACTCAATGGGAGTTGAAAAGCTGAGGTACTCCTCTTCTTTAGATGCTTTTTTGTAAGTCACTTGGAATTTGGTCTCGTAGAGAAGCTTGCAAAGAAGCTCTTTAAAGATCACAGCATCAACAAGACCATGGTTTTCATTGGAGAACTCAAGGTTCATCTGGTTGCTATAAAATCATTTATAAATATTGGGGAAAAATTAAAAGAAATTACTCTGCATCCAGTTCCCAAAGGAATCCCATATATTCAAATCCACCTTTCTTATGATAATAATTCTTGAGGTTCATCTTGAGATGTATTGGGAAATTGTATTGACTGTCTGAGGATTTTTTATCTCTGGCCTTGCAAACTAAGCAATAATCAAAAGCACCACCTTCTCCTTGCCCGAATCCCACCATAGTCTCTTTAATACTATAAAATTTAAAAATTATTAAGATGTTTTCGAGAAAATTTTACGCTGGAAGACGATCTTCTTTGGATATTCGAAAGAGCTCTGCCTTACCTGAAAAAATTTGGAACTCAGAGAAATCTTGAGAAGCAACCGGCTTCTGCTCACCATAGCCAAGGAATTTCTTCATATAATACATTTTTGGGTAAATTCTGGTTTTTTTTATTTTAAAAAATGGCTCGAATTTATTTAAGAAGTTTTTTTCTTTTCGGTCGGGATTAAATCATTTTATATCTATTCCTATTGAATTTTATAGATAAAGAAAAAACAAACTATAATTAAAAATCTATTATTTTTATTTCTTTTTCTTCAACTCGAACAAAATTTTCCACTTCTCTGAATTCCCAGAATTTTTTTCTTAAAAATAATTAACCATGAAAATTTTCATTTTTATTTTCTGTATCGTTTCTTTTATGTTTTCTATGCACTCTAAACTTCTTATGCTCGTTTCAATGCACCGTCATGGTGCCCGTTCCCCTGAAAAATACTACAACGCAACTTGGTTCCCCATTGGTAAAAAACAGCTTACCCCTCTCGGTGCCCATCAAATGCAAGCTTTGGGTTCCTTTTATCGAACTAAATACTTTTCTCAGTTGTCAATGTCTGAAAGTTCGAAAAACTACCCAATTTATATCAGTTCTCCTCTCCAAAGAACTTTCGACAGTGCAAAAAATGTTTATAGGGGATTATATCCGAATGAGAGTCATAGCCATTTCAATGAAATTCCAGTGGATTTTACTCAAAAGTGGTCTTGGGATAGTTTGAACAATGTAATACATGAGGGCCTGCCGATTTTAGTGCAAAAGGACACCTCAGATTATTTGTTCCATGGGTTCAAAAAAAACATTTGCCCGAAAGCAGATCGGCTGATGGACAGAAAGACCCGTTGTGAAGAAGCCATGACAAAACTAGAAGAATTAAGAGAGACCTTCTTTCCAATTTTAAGCAAAGGCCTGAAAAAATGCATGGGGATTGAAATCGAGCCAAAAAAAATGTCATTTTCCAATATGAAAGGAGTTTACGATGTGATTGTTTCAACGAAAGCTCATGATGTGAAGGTGGATTTCGGATTGAGCGATGAACAATTTGAGAAGTTAACCAAAGAAAGAAGGGATTTTGTGTTGAATTACAAGTTGGGCGACTCTGAGCTTATAAGGATTTCAACAAGTGTGTTTTTTAGTTTACTGCGAACTTTTTTCAATGAGAAAAAAAAAGAAGCCCTTTCAGATCCACATAAACATAATAACAGTTTATTGAAACATGTGGAAATCACACCGATTTTTAAGCAGGTCAATGAAACCCCTAAATTTACTTCCAATATGGTGTTGTTTTCTGGTCATGACACAATTTTGAATCTTATTTTGAATGCAATGTTGACTAGAGAAGAAAAAGATGAATTGGGATCTGAATTGGATCTGAAATATGGGTCACATCTAGATTTTGAGCTCCTGGAAGAGAATGGGGTCTTATATGTGATGTGCTATATGAATGAGAAGCTGTTGAATTTGACTAAATGTAATAAAGGAACCAAAGGGAAATGCACATTGGATGATTTTGAGGGCTTTTTAAAGGATAGCATCTTGGAGGACTTGCAAGGAGAATGTTCGAAGGTTGAAGGAAATAATAGTTAGAAATCATAAATATTTTTAAATAAAGCAGGGATTGTAATAAAAAAAATATTTTGTATTGAAAGATTTTAGTTTTGAAATTAATAACCGTAATTATTAAAATCTTCATTTACCCAGAAAGTTAAAGAATTATCAAACGAACCAGACATAAAACTGTTTTTCTTAGGACTTATATCGATTGCACTGACGACTCGTGAATGGTTTTTTAACTTTCTTACAGGTTTCCCCTAAAAATAAGGAATTTTTTTAAAAACAAAATGTTTTAGATAAAATATACCTCCAAAACATTGTATATATAAATAAACGAATCCTCTGAGCCTGAAATTAGATATCCATCATCCCAAAGAAATTTGCATTCGACTGTGTAGGATTCAGATTTATGTCCTGTGTAACTATCATTTATGTTATTTTGAGAAAAAATATACAAGATAAAATCAATTTTTTACTCGGAAAGCAATTCACCTGAACTCCTTTCTATAAGTCTGATTTTGTTATCTAAACAAGAAAGGGCAAGGCACTTTCCATCATTTGAAAGGGAAAAATTTGCGATGGGGTCTAAAATTAATAAATATAATTTATTATGAAAAAAAAAATAGTAATCCCCCCCCCCCCTCCCCAAAGATGACTCAGATGTAAGCAGGTTTTGTGCTAAACACATATATCCCATAAAAATAATAATTTCAAAAAAAAGTTACCACAATGCTCCCTCTGAAAAAAAAAAATAATTATTTTACGTAAAAATTCATCAATGGTGATCTCCCCCATCCTGACATCAAAAGCTCTGACAGTTCCATCTATACTACTCGCAATTATATGATAATCCTTGATAACGACTTTGGAAACACTATCTCTAAATCCCTTCAACTCCTCCACACAATGATTACCTCCGCTTTTGCAATCCCATAATCTCAGGCTGGTATCATAAGATCCTGAAGCCAAAATCGAACAGTCACTATTCCAAGCACAAGTGTTAATTCTAGAAGTGTGGCCTTCAAATTTTCTGATAGTTTTGCCTGTTACCACATCCCAAACAAAAACCATCTTATCGCCTCCCACAGACACAAAACGACCATTATCAGGAGCACTAATTAGAGTGAAAAATATATTAGAGGAGAATTTTACATGCAAATGTCAAAAATTTCATAGTTGTGAGATTTGGAATAAGTTTTTATGGGGGTACTTTTCAAAGGGTTCCAAAGAATTATAGTTCGATCCTGACTACCTGACATACAGTAGTTGCCATCTCCTAAAATAACGATAAGAATGAGGATATTAAATGGATAACTGTTAAATTTGACCACGAAAACTGGGCCTTTGTGGCCCGTGAGAGTCGTTTTGGGAATGTCTGGGATTTTGGCTTGAGATTTCATTGATTTTTTATTTTTAAATGCTCACTTTATGTTGATTAATATAATAAATAATCTAGTTTTTTTATTATAAAAAATCCATTTTCTAATGAAATTTTAAGAGATCAATTGAAAACATTTTATATTTTTTTTATGAAAATTAATAAAATGACAATATTTAAATGTTTTTCTCTAAGAACAAGATGTCTGATCTTCACTTAAACAAAACTTAATAGAAATTAAGCTTTTAACATTTTTTTTTCTTCAAATTTTCCTTCTTTTTTTAAATAATAATAATTATTTTTCTCTATCCAATAGTTATAAAAAAAATACATTAACTACCACTTCATCCCATGGATCCGACAAACATTTTCAGCAATTACGACCTTTCCTCCTATATGTTCAACTCCAACACTCCGATTCCTTTTAATTATGATTGGTTCACTCAAGACTCGTGATTAAAATTTAAATTTCCCCCCATAATATCTAAATTCCAATTTTTCCATAGTTCATATAAAAGAGGTGGGACTGCCCCCATCAGTGCAACTCGGAACAATATGCGAAACATGCGGCCAGGTTTTGACAACACAATATACAAATTCAACTCTCGGAACTCTTTGAATTCAAAAGAATCCGATACCAACGTGATAAAACTCAACGACATAAAAAAAATCAGCAAAATCTATAATTCGACCAACATCAAGCCTGATAAATACGCCCGAAAAAAACTTCCTTATCATACTACTTACAATCCAACCCCAACAACCCAATTCTCTGCAAAATCAAACCCTTATTCCTCAAGAAACTCATTAAATCACCCAAAAAATACTTGCAAAAACCATGAGTTTCCATCCCGACAAGGAATTTCCTCATCTCAATCGCTAAGAAAAATTAAGTCTTCTATCGAAAATAATACGGGGAACCTTTGGATTTCAGAGGGACTCAAGAAAAGAGAATCATATTTCCTGAAAAACACAGCAGGGGTTAATTTAAACAAGCAGATGTCCGAAAATAACTCAAAAAAACAACCGATTCTTGCGAAAGAACCTTTGATTTATAGTTATGAAGTGGATTTACAGCAAAAGAAACCATGCATTGAGTCTTTAAATCAGGATAAGCCTGAGGTGCCAATTAAAAATTTTGAAGAAAATAACAACAGGATTTCTTCTAATGAGGAAAATAAGGAAAAGAGATGTTCTGACCAAATCAATACCCAAGAAAATTTATTGGTGTTTAATGATACAATTGTTCATACAGATGCCTCTTCCGAACCTGATAAGGAAGATGAGGAAGAACGAGAGGAAGCCAAGACACCTCCAAGAATGTTTTTAACAGCGCAACATTTCCGTCAAGACAAAGCGGAAAACAATAACCAAGAGCCTATCGAAAGACAAAAGGAGAGCTCCGAAGAATCATTACAATTTTTTGAGAATAATGATATGCTCATTGAAACTCCAACAATGGAAATAGAAGAAAAAACACTCATACAATCTAAATTATTAGGCATGAGCCGTCCGAAAACTTCAGAAGGCGGTCGAAGAAGAAGAGTGATAACACATAATGACCAAGAAATATTAATGACCAAACCACCGACCATTTTACTTGAAACTCAAGAGAAATCTCAGAAAAAAGAAGATTCTGATGAGGAAGAGCTGGTGCTTGAAAAAAAAGCAATCAACCTTGAATACATTCAAAGTCTGCAAAATCAGAGACCCCCTTGCAGAAAGAAGGTCCAAGCCTTTAACTTAGATCACAATTTTGAGAGAACCACTATTCCCAAATTCGAAAAAACAACAGCCCCACTTGTTGATCGACCCCCTTCCAGACATAAAACGCCACCCAAAGCCATTGGATTAGATATCCCTCACCCTGATAATAAAGTTTTTCCCATCAAAAGTATGTATGTGAAATATGCGGAAGAAAGCAACCCGGTGAGAGAAGATAGTTTCACTGGATTAGATCTTGTGAAATTAGAGAATAAAGTGAATTTGTCGAATTTTGAAGAGAAAAAACAAAAAAACTGGGGCAATCAGAATCAGGGGAAAATTGTGTATAAGGAGGAACAAAAAAGCGAGTTAACGTTTGAAAATAAAGTGAATTTGTCGAATTTCGAAGAGAAATTCCAAAACAACATGGGGAATATTGGAAAAATTGTTTTTAAAGATGAGCAGAAAAGCGAAATTCTTGATGAAATCAGTAAAAAGGAAAATGCAATGTAAAAAATTAAGAAAAAATGTTTTTTTCATTATTTTTATGTTGTTAGGAATGAGAGAAACTCTCATCCGTTTTCAGCTTCTGGGTTCACTAATAAAGGCAGAAAGAAATTCACTGGATTGAGTAAAAACAACAATATTTTAAATGAAAAAGCTTTGAAAAACAACTTCATGAACTCCAAAATACCTAGGAATGAACCTGTTGAAATTGTGATAAATCATAACAAAAGTGCAGCTCCCAAATTGTCTGCTAACAGTAATGTTCAAGTTCCATTTGAAACTTCATTGGGAAGCGATTTTTTAAGTCTTTTCGCCAATGCAAATTTGCAAGGCAACACACCGAGAAAAAAGGCCTTGTAAGGCTTTAGATATTAAAGCATTTAAGTATTATTTGGTTTTAAAATATTATGAGATAAATTTCAAGGAAGTAATAAATTAAAAGTATGAAAAATCTTGGATTTTTTAGTTTTTAAAAATTGAAGAGAAAAAATTTTAAATGTCTTAAAAAGAAAAAATATTTTAATAATTTTAAACATATAAAACTTTAAAAAATCATCAAAAAAATTGCTAAAAGTAAAAAATTTCCCTCATTTAAAAATTGAAAGCCCCAAATTTATATTCCAAAAAATTTTTAAATTAAGAAAATCCTCTGATGTCTTTTAGTTATAGTTTCAAATACATCATAATTGGCGATGCAGGTGACTCTTGCTTTAAAAATTCCTTCTACTCATTCTAATTTTCTCTTTCATTTCTTCAGGAGTGGGAAAATCCTCCCTTCTGACTCAATTCATAGAAAAGAAGTTCAACACAAAATACCAGATGACAGTTGGTGTTGAGTTTCTGACCAGAACCATAACAATTCAGGACCAGACAATAAAACTGCAAATTTGGGATACCGTGATTTTTTTCTCCATATAAAATAATATTAAAAAGTGTATGATATAGAGTGGTCAAGAAAGCTTCAGATCGATCACCCGAAGTTATTATAGATCAGCAGCAGGTGCCATTCTTGCCTATGATATTACAAAGTATTTAAATATGAATGACTCGGGGAAAGTTTTTTGAGTTAGAAGGGAAAGCTTTGCAAATGTAGTGAAATGGCTGGAAGAAGCGAAACAAAACGGGAACCCGGAAATGAGTTTTATTTTGATCGGGAACAAAAGTGATCTTACGAATGAGTACTATAATTTTGTTCGAGGATTTTTCAAAAAAAAATAGGAGGGAAGTGTCTGAAGAGGAGGGAAAAAAATTTGCGGAAGAAAATAAATTGATATTTGTGGAAGCATCTGCGAAAACTGGAGATAATGTTGAGGATGTAATAATAAAACCTAATTTTAAAAAAATAGAAAGAAAAAATTATTTTAAAGGCTTTTTTGAAAATGTCATTTTTCATATATGAGAAAATTCAAAAAGGTGAGATTGATTTGAAAGGAGAGGTATATCTATAGATTTATTGAGTAGTATTAAATATTTGATATTTTGCTATTCGAGAATGTGGGAATCAAAAAAAGTGCTTCAATCACACCAGAAAATGGAGAAAAGGACGGACTTCAGCTGAATGTCAAGAATGAGAATGAAAAGATTTGTCAAGGCTGTTGTATGAAATGAAGATTTGAATAAATTAAATGCTTTTTAATGATGATTTATATTTTTGCTTTTTGTAATTTTAATAAAATATCCATTTTTTCTTTGGGTTTAATTAAATGTAAAACGATTTTTTTTCACCTTTAAAGAAATCAAAAATTAGTCATTAAGGAAAAATAAATTATATTTCAAGTTCAGAAAAAACAATCTTCAAATTTTCAAAATCAATAAAAATATAACTATTTCCAAATAAAATTTCCACCCTCTCCAATACAAAAATCATGGACAAAGTCTCTCAAGCTCAAGCTAGTATAATTTCTTCCTCATTTTCTCTTAATATATTTTTTTTAGTTCTTCAGAAAGTTAGAGATCAAATTTTCGCCAGAGGAGCAAAAACCATTAGAGGTCTGGGCCGAACCTTCCGTACATTTGATTCCTTCGATGGCAACAACAAAGTTGATCAAAATGAGTTTCTCGTTGGATTGAAAGAAAATGGAGTCCAAATCACCAAGGATGAGGCCAATCTGTTGTTGGATTTTATCGATTCAAACAAGGATGGCACTATAAGTTTCGATGAGTTTCTAATAGCCATGAGAGTAAGTTTTGGGGAAATTGACCGAGTTTGATAAAATAATTTAGGGACAATTAAATGGCAAAAGACAAGCTTTGGTGGATAAGTCGTTTTTGAAATTTGATAAGGATGGGAATGGAGTGATCACCACTGCCGATTTGAAGTAAAACAAAGGAATTTTTTTTGTTCGTTTTGAGAAAATTCGATGTTTTTTATAATTTAAATTTTTTTTAAAAGAGGGGTTTATAATGCTTCTCTGCACCCTAAAGTCCAAAAGGGAGAAATGACTGAAGAACAAGTGTTTTTGGAATTTATGTCAAACTTTGCAGACAAAAATAAAGACGGAAAGATTACAAGAGATGTAAATTTCCTTTTTTTTATTAATTTTTCAAGAAATTTGGAAATTTTTTATTTTGCAAATCATAAAAAAATATGACCCATAGGAATGGAACGAATATTATTCAGCAGTTAGTGCCTCGATCGACAACGATGACCATTTCGTTTTGCTGATGCAGACTGCTTGGAAATTGAATTAAGCGAAAAAAAAAAAAATAAGTAAATTTTTAAATACCAAAATCAAAAAAATAGTTTAAAAAAGTATCCAAAAAAAATAAAATTCAAAAAATCAGAAAATTTTAGTCTTTTTTTTAAATTTTGTTTCTCAAAGTATCAAAAGAAAATATTTTCTGTTTTTTTATTTTCTAAATATGAAATTTGAATAATTACTTTTATTATTATTATTTACAAAAATTATTTCCCATAAATATCATTTTTTTTATATTTTTTCTAAATTCAAGAAAATTTCATATATATTAATATTTGCCATAAATATTTTTCATTTAAACCAAACATACCTCTTATTTTAATAATTGTACTCCTTTTTAATGACTTGTTCAAATATTTCAGTTGGGAGTTTAGCGAGCTCAGATCTGGCTCTTTTGTTCCATTTTTTCAACTTTTTGCTGTTTTTAATCTATTTCAAAAAGATTACATATATTTCGAAGAAATTTCTTACAATTTGGAAGCTGGCTGATTTGAAAGTATTTAATTCTTTCCTGGCCGCTTTTTTTTTTAATCTTTCATCTTCGGCTTTTAATTTTCTTCCTTTTTCCTCCCTCATTTTCCTATTTATTTCCACCATTCTGTTTTGTTCA
>Ga0302186_10003252_pt1 | contig 11981 bp, 9 predicted proteins | sample II_Bog_E1_2_FD_198782 | JGI IMG/M metagenome (GOLD analysis project Ga0302186, IMG submission 198782) | Peat permafrost microbial communities from Stordalen Mire near Abisko, Sweden - II_Bog_E1_1 | ecosystem: Environmental > Terrestrial > Soil > Wetlands > Peat | place: Sweden: Abisko, Stordalen... | reverse complement strand
ATGAAGTTCCTGGTGAGCGATATCGATTACCTGTTAACTTATTCGGCCAGCAACACCCTGCAGCAGCTTTTTCAGCAGGTGATCGCGAAAATGGGCATCCTTAAATACATTATGCAGCAGCCCGACAAAGGATGGTATATGCAGGTGTTGACTAATTTCTTCGACTTTTTAAAGGATGAAAGCCGTAAAAATCCGGAAATTAAACTGGCTGATTTTATCGGCATCATAAAACTCATGAAAGAAAATGAGATCAGGCTTCCCTTAAACCAGGTCATATTTTCAGAAAACGGCATAAATTTCTTAACCGCCCACGGATCAAAAGGCCTGGAGTTTGAGCATGTGTTCCTTATCGGCTGCAGCAAAAAAATATGGGACAGCAAAGGCCGTAATCATGGTTTTAGTTTTCCGGATACTTTGACCCAGGCATCCGACGATGAAACTGCCCAAAAAGAAGAATCACGGCGGCTGTATTATGTGGCCATAACCCGTGCCAAACAATGTTTGTCCATCTCTTTCGCCAGCCACGACAAAAGCGGTAAAGATCAGGAAGCTTCGCAGTTTGTTGGTGAAATTATAGCAGACACCGAGTTGCAGGTACAGCATCCGAAAGTCGGCGAAGAGGCAATGCTGGAATTTTTAGCTATACAGTTCAGCGAAGCAGATAAGCCAAAAGTAGAATTGCTGGATAAGAATTACATTGACCAGTTACTGCAAAATTATGTACTCTCAGTTACGCACCTGAGCAGTTTCCTCGATTGCCCGCTCAGGTTTTACTTTCAATGTTTAATCAGGGTGCCATCAGGTAAAAGTCCGGCGGCGACATTTGGGCTGGCCGTGCATTGGGCTTTAAACAAGGCTTTCAGAAAAATGAAAGAAGATGGTGAGTTTCCGCTAACAGATGATTTTATGAAGGAGTTTAGGTGGTATATGTACCGGAACCGCGATTCGTTTACTAAAGAGGAATTTAAACTGCGGTTGGATTACGGAGAGAAAATACTTCCTCCCTACTATGATCTGAATATAGAGAACTGGAATAAAATAGCCATAACCGAACGCAGCATTAAAAATGTGGAAACGCAGGGTGTGCCCATAAAAGGCAACCTCGACAAAGTAGAGTTTATCGGCAAACAGGTAACTGTGGTTGACTACAAAACGGGTAAATTCAAAAACGCAAAAGACAAACTGATCAGGCCAACACCTGAGAAGCCAAATGGCGGCGATTACTGGCGGCAGGCGGTATTTTATAAAATCCTGATAGATAATGACCGTGCCAACGACTGGGAGGTTGTAAGCACTGTATTTGAGTTTGTAGAGCCGGTTAACGACGAATACCATAAAGAAAAAATTACAATAACGCCCGATGACTCCGCCGAAGTGACTGAACAGATAAAAACGGTTTATCAAAAAATATTGGCGCATGAATTTGATACCGGATGCGGCAAAAAAGAATGTGACTGGTGCCATTTTGTTAAGAGCAATTTTAAACAGGTAGGGAATGTGATGCAGGAGGAAAATTTTGAATAAAATATGGTAGAGACGCGATGCATCGCGTCTCTACCAACGCATTAATTATGAAATATTTAATAAATATCATTCCAATCATCTTCTTTTTAAACACCTCCGCACAAACCGTGGTAAAGCAGGATGCATCCATTGAACAAATGGTTAACGAGGTTTCATCCCAAAACATTGAAGTCATCATCCGTAAGCTGGTGAGCTTTAAAACCAGGCACACCCTAAGCGATACCACCAGTAAAACTGAAGGCAGCGGCGCTGCGCGTAACTGGATAAAGGCCGAATATGAAAAATATGCGGCCACATCCGGCGGAAGGATGAAAGTACAGTTTGATACGTTCACCCAACCAAAAGGGGAAAGAATGGACAAGGCCTATCACCTTAAAAATGTATTGGCTATTTTAAAAGGCACCGATCCTAATGATACACGGGTATACATCGTATCCGGTCATTATGATTCGAGGGTGACTGATATACTGAAGCCGGATGCTGTAGAACCCGGCGCCAATGACGATGCTTCCGGCACTGCTGTATCCATGGAACTGGCAAGGGTAATGGCTACCAGGAAGTTTCCGGCAACTATCATATTTATGTCGGTGGTGGGCGAAGAACAGAACCTTTATGGTTCAACAAATGTGGCAAAACGTGCAAAATCCGAAAACTGGAATGTCGACGCAATGCTGAACAATGATATCGTCGGCAATACGCATGGCATGGAAACGGATTTGAAAGATAACCTTAACGTACGCGTTTTTAGTGAGGGGGTGCCGTCTGTCGCTGCTGATGACAAAAAAACGGTAGCCAATTTAATTGCTCTGGGTGGCGAAAATGATAGTCCCTCGCGGGAACTGGCGCGGTATGTCAAGGAGATTGGCGAACGCTACGTAGATCAGCTTGACGTAAAACTGATATACCGCCGCGACCGTTACCTGCGCGGTGGCGATCATATCCCCTTTTTATTGCAAGGCTTTACAGCAGTTCGGTTTACCGAAATGAACGAAGATTTTCACCGCCAGCACCAGGACATTCGTAATGAAAACGGCGTGGACTACGGCGACCTGCCGGATTTTGTCGATTTTAACTATGTACAAAAAGTAGCCCGCATGAACTTATCTGTGTTGGCAAATCTCGCAACAGCACCCGCCGAACCTCAAAACGTGGGCATAGTAACCAGCGGCCTCACCAATAAAACCACGCTGAAATGGGATGCCCCCAAAACGGGTAAAAAACCTGCCGGTTATTATGTGCTGATGCGCGAAACGATAAGCCCCTACTGGGAAAAGAAGTATTACGTAACGGAAAATGCAGCTACAATTGCTTATTCGAAAGATAATTACCTGTTTGCAGTGCAATCCATAGATGCTGATGGGCATGAGAGTTTGCCGGTTTTTCCGAAGCCGGTGAGGTAGGTGGCAGTGATGACCGGTGATTAGAGTTTGGAGGTTAGGTTAAAAATAAGAATAAATGAGGTATTATTTTATCCAGCCATTAATTAACTCCTTTTTTAATCGGGCTTTAGTTTTAGTCCCATTGTTATTTGTTGCCCATCTTTTTAAAACGCAGTTCCCGGTAATTAAAAGCTACACTTGTTCAGGCGGTTAACTGTACATTACTTTTAGGCGCCGTGCTTTATGTCCTGGTCGTTCCTATAGAATTTTTTATTTCCTATTATTATGGGGGCGAGTATGAGCAATACACGATGGTGAACCGACTTTTTAGTTCATTTTGGATTGATTTTTTAATTTTGGTAATATTCCCAAATGTATTATTACCTCAAATATTGTGGGTTAAAAAATTTAGGCAAAAAATTATAAGTTCGGTTATAATCGTAAGTATTTGGCTGTTTTTGTACCTATTAACAGATTTATTTGCGACCCATCGGGGTTGGTACATTGTCATTGGGCTTACCTGGTTTTATTATTTAAAACAGGCTTTAATTTATACTGCAATTGTGGGGGCAATGTATTTTATTTTGGCAAGAAAAAGGGTACTCCGGTAGAGACGCGATGCGTCGCGTCACTACGACAATGTTTTTGTAAAAGACGATGTTTTCACAAAATATTTCCCCTGCAACTGCTTTACAAAGCGTAAACCCCTTTGCAGCAATGTTCCTTTACGGTTCTTTAGGAAATGTTTAATGGCCTGGTAAACCTGCTGATCTTCCTTAATTTCAGATGGGAATTGGGTAACCGGGTTTTTGGTTATTTTTACGTTGTACATGTTTTCCTTATTGGAATGCACACCGCTGCCATCATTGCCTATATTTTGGACAAGCGACACAGATGGGTTTAATGTTAATGCCCCCTTTAAAAATATGGATGCGTACCAGCGTATGGCCCAGGAGTCATTTTTACCGGCTTTATAGCCTTCCAGTTGTTTCCAGAAATTCATAGTGCCTTCAATGGAAAACTGTTCGGTTTTCTTTTTATCGAACTGATTTAATAAAACATCAATATCCGGTTCAAAATCTTTCCAGGCACGGGCCCAGGTTGCCCATCCCCAGCTGGTAGCCGCGCGGAAGAAAAAGGTTTGCGGTAAATTTTTACCCGTCAAAGGGTACATATAAGCGCCTATATGCATCACTTTTTCTTCATTGGCGTAACGTGCAAGCGCTTCGTTAAAATATTGCAGGGTATAAACAGACGAAAGCAGGTCGTCTTCAAAAACAATCACCTTGCCGTATTCATTCACCAGCTGCGTTACGCCGCCGATAATTGAATTAGCCAAACCAAGGTTTTGTTTCCTTAATATAACTTTTACCGATTTAAAGCCAGTCACTTCAGCAACCAATTGCCTTACTTCCTCAACCTTAACCTTGTCATTGTCTGTTTTTGCCGCGTCACTGAATATAAAAAGCCGCGATTCATCGGCCAGTAAATTCTTTTGCAAATAGTTCAGCGTACGCCGCGTATGCTCGGGCCGGTTATAAACAAAAAGAGCTATTGGTGCAAGGTTTTGCATGCTTTATCAAAATATTTCCAGCTGTTTATCCGCCTTTTTACATAGAACGGTATAAGCGTTTGCCAAACGCTCGTTCATTTTTTTGCCAAAAAATTTGCCGAGGCAGTTTTTGACAACAAATTCTGTACCGATCTTTAATTCTTTTAAAAGACTTTTTGGTTTCTTTTGGTTAACATACGTATTGAACTTTGTAACCTCCGGTTCAATAATGGAGGTGAGATCGTTTTCAATTTCAAAGCCTTCAGTAATTAATAAATAACGTAAAGACGTTGGTGTATAAACATTGATGTGCCCGTAAGCCAAAAAATGTTTTATGCGGCTGTCAACGCCGGGCTTATAATCTATCGGGACTTCAATTACGAATTGGCGCGCAACGCGTTTTATTTCCCGCAATAACATACGTTCGTGTTCAACGTGCTCCAGCACATGCGAAAGAATAACCAGGTCAAAACTATCATTCCCAAAAGGCAAATGATAGCCATCAAATAGTTGGACAGATTTAAGATTGCTGATATTACGGGTTTGAATATGTTGTACGCCGCTTTCCGAAATTTCAACAGCATAATATTCGGGAGCAAAATCCTTTTCTGCCAAAAGCTTTAATATGCTGCCGTCACCGGCGCCTACTTCCAGTACTTTTCCGACAACACTGCCAGCGCAAACATCAATAATATGCTGCGCTTTATATTTCGCACCAAGCATACGCCAGGCCTCATCGTGTTTTTGATAAAATTCGTCATAAGCGGTTTTAACGCTGCCGCTGATTATCTGTTCTTCCATATTAAATACCCAGGCAGTTATTATCCTTATAGAAAACAGAGGTTGTTTTCCGGTAAAATAAACCCGGCGAAATTCCGCTGAACGCCAAATGCTTAAAACCGCTGAATAATAAAAAGTTTACACCTTCCCTATAAAAATCACGTTCCGAGTCGTCCAAAACAATTACGCCGCTCCTCGACACCGACTTGACTGCCTGTTTGCAGCAATTTACGCGATCCCGGCCATCCACAATAATAATATCATATTTCCCTTTCAGTTTTACCGGGGTGCGGCAATACTCACCATCGCGCGATAACTCGCAAAATATGAGGTCTGCATTTATGGGTTTTGTACTCAATAATTTATCATACCAAGCCTTGTCGTGTTCAACCGAAACCACTGAACCTGCATATTTAGCGTAAAAATAGGTGGAATTACCCGAGCCAAATTCAAATACCGAATGTTTCTTCTTTAATCTTTCTTTTATAAAATCAATAAAAGAATACGTTACCCAGGGTATCGGGTTGTGGTCCTGATCAACCGGCGCCTGGCTATCGAACGCGTTGAACCACCCAACCTCATCAAGATACCCTTTGCTATTAAATGCTAAAATAGTGCGCAACCTTTTCGGGCTTGTAAAAACATCGTAAATCAATTTGACTTTGCTCATCGTTTAATGATTTTTTGAATTAGCGAAATTAAAAATAATGATTTAAACATCATTATTCCCTGGTCTCTAACTTTTGGAATAAATAGTGTTAAAACCGGGGCGCTCGCATAAGCAGCCAGTGTGGCTATCGCCGCGCCCATCATACCCATTTTGGGGATCAATATGAGGTTTAAAACTATATTTACAACAGCGCCGAAACCGGTGCGTATAAAGGTAAGCGTATTAAAGTTTTCGGCAATTAAATATTGACTGCTCGCAATACCTAAAAAAACAAACACGCCCGACCAGATATGAACTGAAAGCGTGGGCGCGGCGTAAGCAAATTCGGGTTTGTATAATTTATAAATCAGCGGTGCCGCAAAACTGATCACCAGTGCAACCGGCAAACTTAAATACACCATCAAATCGTATAAATGCTGGATCCGTTTTTTGTAACGGTCTATATCATCGCGTTTGGCATTTAAAATGGCTGGAAATAAAGATGTCACTATAACCACCGGTATAAAATTCCAGGCTTCACTCAGCGTTGCTACTGTTGCGTACGCCCCGGCTTCTTTTACGCCTGCTATGTTTTGTACCATAATCTGGTCAATCTTCATATATAAAGAAACCATGATTCCGGATATAATTAAAGGCCATGAAAATTTGAGAAGCTTTATGGCAAGCGTAAAATTAAATGACCAGTTAAAAATGTTCCGTTGCTTACGCTGATAGGTAAAAAAGTAGCCAACCGATATGAGCAAAAAATCGAAAGTATAGGCAAATACAAAATAAATCAAAGGCATTTTATGGTAGATCAGCAACAGCTTTATTGCTGCTGATACCAGGTTGCCCGCTACTTGCACCTGCATAATATATTTTGATTGTACCTCTGATTGAAAATAGGCATCAATAACGGTAAAAGCCTGTATAACCCCAATGAAGGAAAATATAAATACATAGCTATACGGGGTCTCTTTTGCAGGATAGATTGAAAAAGCAGCATATATTAGCGGAAAACAGCAAAAACCGGCGAACACTTTCATCCAGAAAGATGTGCCTAAAATCTGGTCCCGGTTTTCAGGAAACTGGTGAAGTTCTTTGACTATAAACTGATCGAGTCCTAACGCGGCAAGCGCCGAAAAGAAATAAATATAAACCGTGCCCCCGCTTATAATACCATTGTTTGCCCGCCCGAGATAGTTTGTCACACTTATGGCGACAATCATTTTTATCAGCAAACTTCCAACGCGCCCGATAAACAGCATGCCGGTATTCTTAAAATACTTTTCAAACGCCTGCTGATCAAAACCTGAGATACTGGGAAAACGCATATTTGAGCAAATCTATAAAAAAGAAAAGGCATGATGTAATGAATGAGGGTTTGCAATAAAGTTTAAATTTTCTCTAAAAGACAAACTGCGTAAGCTACCACACCCTCCTCGCGGCCAATAAACCCTAATTGCTCGTTTGTGGTTGCTTTTATAGAGATATCATCTTCACTTATCCCCGCCGCAGCGGCTATATTAACCTTCATGGCCGGAATATGAGGATTTATTTTAGGCGCTTCCAGGCAAACCATGGCATCTATATTGCCGATTTGCCAGCCTTTATTTTTTAGCAATTCCACTACATGCTGCAACAGTATTAAACTGCTGATCCCCTTCCATCGTTCGTCTTTATTTGAAAAGTGATAACCAATATCACGTAAATTCGCAGCACCTAATAACGCGTCGCAAATAGCGTGTACCAGAACATCAGCATCAGAATGCCCGAACGCGCCTGCGTGATGCGCTAACCTTACCCCTCCCAAAATAAACGGGTGATTTTCCTTTAGCTGATGCACATCAAAACCAAAACCTACCTTAATTTTTGCCATACTTTGTAGTTGAGCTTGCATCTTTGGCTTCGCCAAAATTCATTGTAAGCGAAAAGCGCAAGGTATTTGCCAAAGGGCTATTTTGTTGGGTAGCAGCCAGGTACGAAAAGTCAAAATTAAATTCATTATATCTTAATCCAACTCCCATAGTTAAATAGTGTGAACCGCCATTATTTGGATTTTCGTAAAAGTACCCTGCCCGAATAGCAAGCACCTGGTTGTACGAGTATTCGAAACCCGGCGAAAATGTAATTTCCTGTATTTCCTGGCTAGCCCCACCTGGGGCATCAGTAAATGACCCGAATATACCTGCAGGCACAGAAACATTATCACTGCTGCCTTTAATAATATTCCCGTTCACGTCAAGTATCGGCGGGGTTGGCACCAACAATTTATTCAGGTCAAAAGTTAGCGTTAACCGGTTATAGTCATCGAATTTCCATGTATTCGCGAACCCGATTTTTAAATTGGCTGGTAGAAAGTATTGCGGGCCCGATGTACTGTAACTGATCTTTGAACCAATATTTGAGATATTTGTGCCAAAAGAAAAAACCGCATCGGTGCCAAATTCCTGTAATTCATGTGTATAAAATAAAGATACGCCGGCAGCATAGGATTTACCTGACTGGGCCTGTTGCGCTGTTCCGGTAGAAAAAAATGCGTTTGATAAATTCGAGTATATATAGCCTGCAGTTAAACCAAGAGAAAACTCTTCGCCAAATTTGCGGGCGAATGATAAGTTTAATGCATATTCATAGGGGTAATATGTCCCCAGGCTATTCTGGTTGTTATCAACATACTGTATTGACCCATAATCGAAATAACGCAATGATACCCCAATAGCATTCCGGTCGTCCAGCTTATGCGCGTAACTCAGGTAAGACAAACTAATGTCAGGCACCAGTTGCCGTAGCCAGGGACTGTATGAAATGGAAACATCATCACCACCATTAAGAAATGCCAGTTTTGCCGGGTTCCAGTAGGTGGCATTTACATCTGGTGAAATAGCCACGCCCGCATCGCCCATGGCGCCTGAACGTGAATCGGGCGTTATATTTAAAAAGGGGACAGCAGTTGGTATTGCTGTTAAATTACTCCCATTACTATTAACACCTGTTTGTGACATTGCCAGGCCGGGGAACAAAATTGTGATAAGAAAACTAATGGCCCTATTGTAAAAAAACTTCATTCGTATCGCTTAGCTGATTAGCTTATTGTCAAAATTAGGCAAAGCTAACCGTATAATATTAAATATTATTATTTAGGTGGTATTTTCGCAATTTATTTGATCTTATGCAACAAAATTGGCCTTTTTTTCGTTTACCGGGAAGTATTAAAAATTTGTTTTAAGATGATTTTGATAAAAATAGCTTTTAACACATTTTTTTTTAAATTTACAGTTCAAAAATAACCGTAGAAATATGAAAATACTTTTTACTAAAACTGCTGCCATACTGTTTGGAATCAGTATGCTTATGAGCAGCTGCAGTAAACACCAGAAATCTGATAAAACCGGCATTACGTATAATGATAAAAAGACCGGTGGTTATGAAAAGTTCAGGAAAACGCACCCGTCGCCGGGGCCGGGCCTCGTCGCAATTGAAGGCGGTACTTTTGTAATGGGGGGAAGCGCGGACCAGGACGTAACTTTTGATTACAATAATATCCGCAGAAGGGTTACGGTACCTTCATTTTATATGGATGAAACTGAAGTTTCAAACCAGGACTGGCTCGACTACCTGCACTGGATAAGCGTTACTTATCCGAGTGATTCGCTTTATTATAATGCTTTGCCGGATACTTTGGTATGGCGTAACCCTTTGTCATATAACGAGCCCTATGTGGACAACTATTTAAGGCACCCCGCATATCAGGATTATCCGGTTGTTGGTGTGTCGTGGGACCAGGTGCAGGAATATTGTACCTGGAGGACAGACAGGGTAAATGAAAATATTTTACGTGAAACCGGCAGAATGGTTTCATGGAATGATTTAAACGGAGGAAAAAAAGGAAAGGCAGCGGCACCGGCGAATGGTCAACCTTTTAATACAGAAATGTACCTTAACGGCCAAGAAACTGGTCCTGGAATAGATGGGAAAAAGATGATGCCTGACCTAAGCCCCAATGCAACGGCAACTGGAAAGAGCAAACAACCGGTAAGGCACGTTCGTATGGAGGATGGCATTTTAAAACAAGCATACCGGCTTCCATCAGAAGCCGAGTGGGAATATGCTGCGCTGGCGTTAATAGGGAACACACAATTTGAAAATATTGACGACGGAAAAATTTATCCATGGAACGGCCTGGGTGTACGTTCGGCAAAAAAGGCAACACGCGGGTTACTTTTAGCCAACTTTAAACGTGGCGAAGGTGATAACGCAGGTGTTGGCGGATACTTAAATGACAAAGCTGACATAACAGCCCCGGTTAGGTCGTATCAACCAAATGACTTTGGCTTATATAACATGGCCGGCAACGTTAACGAATGGGTGGAAGATACTTACAAACAAACCTCTTTTGAAGAATTCGATGATTTTAACCCTTTCAGGGGGAATCAGTTTACAAATAAACGATTGTCAAACGCGTCCAAAGGCGTGTATGCCAAAGATAAATATGGCCGCCCTATTAAAGATCCTTCAGTATCAAATAAAAAATTAAAATATAGCGAGCTTCTTGCTTTACAGCAAAGCCAGGCTGCCGCTGCGGCAAACCCTAATGGTGCAACAACTACAACACCGCCAGCAAATGCGCCGGCAGCAGGTAACAACAGCGCTGCCCCAGGTGGAACGCCCGGTGCTAATCCCTCATTAAGCGGAAAACCATTTGACCCGGATTACAGAAGTTACAACGACCCGGTGAACCCGGCATTATATGGGACAACAACATTGGTAAATGACCATTCAAAGGTTTACAAAGGCGGTTCATGGAACGATATGGCCTTTTGGTTAAATCCGGCAACCCGTCGTTTTATGAATGAATACGATGCCAGCGCCGAAGTTGGTTTCCGTTGCGCAATGACCCTGGTGGGCGCGCCTGAGATACATCCTGAAGGTAAACCTCATTTTACCGAGAAAGCGCCGAAGGAATTTAAAGCAAAAGCAAATTAATTCAAACAGTAAAATGAAACGATAAAAATGAAAAAAGCGGCATCAATCCGCTTTTTTCATTTTTATCGTTTCATTAAAACAGCATTAGCACCTGCCCTTTTTCCACCTTCTCACCCGGCCCGGTTTTTACTGCTTTTACCGTTACGTCAGCAGAAGCTTTGATGATATTTTCCATTTTCATTGCTTCCAAAATAAACAGGTTATCCCCCTTTTTTACGCTCATCCCCTCACTCACAAAAACCTTTAGTACCATTCCAGGCATGGGGGCTTTAATCTCACTGATTTTGGCAGAATTTAAATTGCTTAAACCTAATTTATCAAGTAAAACATCATATTGATCCTTTGCCGATACTTTATAAATATTATTGTTCACTTTAATTTTTGCGGTTTTTTCGGCAGCGTTAAAGCTGATCACCTCAACATTATATGAATGCAGGTTATTTATAATATGCCACTCCTGCGCCTTTAGTTTCTTTATATCAGCATTTATTATATCTCCATTTATCGCTAATCCTTCATTGTTCTTTACCACTTCGTGGTCATATTTCCCATTTACTTTTATCTGGTACATTGGTGGCAGAGATTAAAGGTCGGTAAATTAGAGATTAGTTGAGTTATATAAATCATGATTAATTTGTTTTTAAGATTTCATGATTTTTAACAGATTATAATCGGTGGAATCTGCTAAATCAGCCAAAATCTGTGATTCTTATTGTGTTAATATATACTGTATCATATTTGCTCCCATTTTTAAGGCCTTTATGCGGGTCTCCTGGGTATCGCCGGCATAGGTGCCAAAATCTTCCCATCCGTTACCCAAATCACACTGATAATCATAAAAACATACCAGCCTGCCTTTATAAATGAGCCCGAATCCTTGCGCGCGTAAGCCATCGTGTTCATGCACTTTCGGCAGGCCAAGCGGGAAATCATACTTTTGATGATAAATTGGATGGTTTAAAGGCAGTTCAACAAAATCAAGTTCAGGAAACACTTTTTTCATTTGGGGACGAATAAACTGGTCTAATCCATAATTATCATCAATATGTAAAAAACCGCCGCCTGTTAAATACTTTCTTAAATTAAGTGCTTCCTGGTCAGAAAATATAAC
>Ga0302186_10003246_pt1 | contig 12004 bp, 13 predicted proteins | sample II_Bog_E1_2_FD_198782 | JGI IMG/M metagenome (GOLD analysis project Ga0302186, IMG submission 198782) | Peat permafrost microbial communities from Stordalen Mire near Abisko, Sweden - II_Bog_E1_1 | ecosystem: Environmental > Terrestrial > Soil > Wetlands > Peat | place: Sweden: Abisko... | reverse complement strand
TTAATAAATGTATATGGATATCAGTATTATGAGAATATTTGGTATGTGAAGTTCAGTATTAACAAGAATATGGGGATGATTTGTTTGGGAAATGATAATGGAGAGATTTTTGTATATAAGTTGAAAGAAGGAGTTTTCGCTAATGATGACGATGGGGATTTGGAAATAACAAAGAAATATTTCGATGTTTATAAGGAAAGCTATGATTTGATGTTTAGTTTGGAAGATGAGAGGAAAGTTATTAGAAAAGCAGTGATAACTGATGATGAAAAGTTCCTGTTTTGCATTAGTGATGGAGGAAGACTTTGGTGGAAGAAAATTAAAGATTGAGAAAGAAGGTTTGAGTTTTTTTGAAAATTATATTTTCTATTATTTTTCGAATTATTTGTGAGGATTAAAAAATAAAAATCAATTTAAATCAATAATGTTTCTATAAAAATGAAAGAAATTATTTGACTAGTAAAAAAATAAAAAAATACTGTCTCTTTTTTTTTAGGTTTGTTATTCAAAGTTTTCATTCGATTCGGACAAAAATTAAAATCTATAAAGCCTCTTCATTTATTATTTAAGTTCCAAAATATCCGTTCCCAAAAGCCTAAAAAAGTTATATGAATTAGAACAATTTTAAAAAAATCTGACTGGAAGAATTGAGTTTTTGGATTTCCATTGAAATATTGCGATTTTACAGTGCCATTCTTGCTCACAGTCACATAATTGTAATAGCCAAGTTCCAATTGGCAATTAATGGTATATCCATTCCAAAACTGTCTGACATAAAATCTTTGATAATCGTTTCCAACATAAGGAGCCACATTGAATTTGGTTGCATCAGGACTCAAGGTCAGATAGGCTTGTGCTCCCTTATTGTAAAGACTGAAGTTTCCATCGCCCAATTTATGGAAATACCATCTGTTTTTCAAATACTTCTTTCAAATTTTTAATTTTTATGTAAATTTACGTTTGAGTGTCGACTGAAGATTGATTATTGACCATGACCTCACTGAAAGACACTGTGGAGTTATTTTTTGTGTCCAGATATAGGTAATATGTGACATCAGACACCAATCTGAAGGGACCATACCAAGTTTTGGTTTCTTCTTTATGGTTTTTCTAAGAATTTAGGATTCATAATTTTATTGAAGAAATTCGAACCATTTCTCTGAAAGAATGACTGCTAGTGGATTTATGAGACTTATTCTCCTTTTTATGACTGTTTTTGGAAGTGATGAATGCCAGGCAAACGAAGATTGCAACAAATAAAAGAGCCTTGGTTTGGGGATGCATTTGATGTAAAACAAATCTTGTTATCTTTGATATTAATTTTTTTTTTTCGAAAACATTCAAAAACTTAAAATAACAGAAATCCGGGAGATTAATGCGTCTATTCAAAAAAAGGAATGTTTTTTTTTTCAGAAATGTAGGATAGAAGAATTTCGATAAAAAATTTTTGTAATGTTCATTGAAGGTCAGCCAAATAAAATTTTAATTTCTTTTTCTTTTTGGCTTTAAAAAAAATTTCTTTTTTTTCGGTTTCGTTTGAAAAAAATTCAAATTTTGCTCATAATTTGAAATAATTTATTAATATATCCCTTTGACTCGAACAAACCATTACCAATAAAATGTCGAATCTCTTCAATTTTGTACATTTCCTTATTCATTCTAAAAAAAATGGCTTAAAAATAAACCGATTAAACCTTAGGGCGACACATCTAAATTGAAATCCATTGATTTAAAGACCAAACTCCATGCCTTAAGGATAAAAGAAGTAACACATCATTTTTAAGTTAATTCCCACTCGAACCAATAGTCAATGGCTCCTGAAAATTCCACTTCAACTTTCAATCGTCTGGGATCAACCAAAAACCAACGAGCTGATCTCATTAATGAGCTTGATAGTTTCCAAACTTCACTTCGAAACAGCAACGCTTCAGCTTTTCAGATGCTAGCACCATCAAACTCGATTTCGAAGCAAGGTCAGCTTTTTAACACTTCTCACACTTCTCCTGTTGGCTTAGATAGTTTAGAAAAGTCTCTAAATTATAAGATGAAGAATTTTCATCAGGTGGGACAGTTTATTTTTTATTTTAGTCTATGGAATTTGAATAAAAATCATTTGTTAGGATTTAAAGGCCAGCACCACCCATTCACCTTTTATTAGAAATAGATCTCCAGGAAAGATTAAAATCTATCAAAGTGCAGGGTCTGGATCACCTTCCAAAAAAATCTCTGATAACTTTAGACCAATTCTTAGTTCATCAATTTTCAAACGTCAGCTTAAAGAAGACGTTAGCAATGTCATGTATAAAAACTTATATTCTCATATATTTTCCATATTAATATTTAATTAAATGCAACCAAACATCACTTCATTTTTCAAGAGATTCTATAGCTCCGATCTCACCTTTAAAAAAACCGAAAAAAGCCTCCCAACCTCAACCTGACCTTGTGAAATTAGATTTCGGTTCACTTGGAAAACTTTCATCTTCAAACTATAAATCTGCAAGCAGTCTAGCCGGATTCACCAATCTCAACAACACGAGCGACATTTTTTCCAAACACAACATTCTGACTAAAAACATCAGCAACTCCCTTTTCAACTCTATGACAAAAAAAGAACCTAAGGCCTTTTTTAATGATAGCAAAGGATTTGAAAAAGGTCTTTTCAGCAAAGATACCATTGGTCTTCAAGAAAAATCGGGACTTAAGACAAGCTTTTTAAAGGGAAGGGAAAGCATTGGCAGCGGATTTGATATGTCGTTAATTTCTGAAACTAGTGAGAAATTGAGAAGCTTGTCAAGCAAGGAACTAGAGAATATGAGCAACATTCAAGTGAAGGAATTGTTGAATTTGGCAAATTTGATCACTAAAATCGCCAAAAACACGAAATATTACAGCTAGAGCTAATTTTTTAATAAAAATAAAAAAATGAAAATAGTGAAAAAAAGAATCTTTAAAAAAAATCAAATATCATATAAAATTGTTTCTTGACTTAAAAATTCAGATATATGGTAACATTTATTATGAAGATGATCTATCATAAGTCAATTTTGAGTTTTTATAAATGAGATTTTCAAAAAAAAAAATTCTTTCAAATCAAATTTTATGATAAGAAAGTATGAATTATCCAAAAAAATTTAAAAAAAGCAAAATTTTCTCTATGAAGAAAAAACAAAAGAATTTCCCGCTTTGAGCGAAATTAAATTAATTCGCGAAAATATCATTTTAATAAGTTTGTTCCAATAATATTTATTACAAATCTTAAAAAAAACATCGAAAAAAATGGATCCAGTCTCTCAAATAATTCAGGCTTTCAACCTCACGATAAACCCCACCAAAACCGAAGATATCAAACAAGCTGAGGCCTTTCTAGACCAAGTAACTCTTATTTTTTCTAACTTCAAACTTATTTCTCTATTAGAAAAAAGTGGAACCCAATTTCGCGATCACCCTTATGCTGATCATAGATAAAAAAGAGGTTTTTTTGAGTTTTCAATCTGATTTTATGATTTTTTAAGAACCCAACTCCAATTAGACAGGCAGCTGCGATCAATCTTAAGAATCTTGTCTCAAAACATTGGAGAGAAAAGAAAAACATAGATAATTTCCTCATTTCACAAGAAGATAAAACCAATATAAAGAATAACCTGCTCGATGCGATTATTCGTTCCGCAGATGAAAAGAAAATCAGGTACTTAGCAATTGAAATTCCTTTTAAAAATTAAATTTTCACTAAAAGTCTAATCTATGAAGAAGTCCTCTACAAAGTGATTGAATATGACTACCCCAAAGACATGCCGAATTTCGTGGAGAAAATTCTTACAAAACTCACATCTTCCAATGATGATTTCAACATAGTCCAAGGTTGCATGCTTGCCATAAAAAACCTCGTTGGCAACTATGAATTCCTTCTTGATGAAGACCGTGCTCCTCTGAACCTTTTGGTCCCTTCCCTTTTCCCTTATCTCGAGAAATACGCAGCATCCATCCTTGAAAAATACAATGATCAATCTGCTATCACCATGAATGTGATACTCAAGGCCTTCCATGAATCCATTCATTTAGACCTTCCAACCTATTTCGTCAATGAAGCAAATCTGCATCGTTGGATGGTCTTTGTGAAGACGATTTTGGATTCTCCGATCCCTGCGAATTTAGAGATTCCAACTCAAGATGATGAGGAAAGCAGAATCAGAGAAAAAAATGTGTTATGGCAAAATAAGAAATGGTGTGGCAGGATCTTGCAAAGATTCATTCAGAAATATGGAAACTCAAAGTTCGAAAACAAGGAAAATAAGGGTTTGGCTACATTATTTGAAGAGAAATACAGTGTTTCATTCTTGGAAACATTTGTAGCGATATTGTTCAAGAGAAGAACTAACTTCGTGAGTAGAAAGCTGTTGCATTTCTCATTGAAATATGTGTTTTATGCCTTAAGATTGGCAAAGACCTGGTTGATGATTCATCCACATTTAGAGAAAATTATGTTCGATGTTTTGATCCCGATATTGTTCTTGACTCCAAAAGATGAAAGTGTATGGAATAGCGATCCAGATGAATATGTGAGAAAGGAGGAAGATTTCACTCAGATATCCAACAACAACAAAAACGCAGCCATGGATCTCATTGAGGCCATTTGTAAGCAATCTGACCCTAATAATCAATCCTATTTGAAAATTTTCTTCACATATGCTGCATTTTGCATGATGAATAACCAGGATCCAAGGACTAATCAACCATTAGATCTTCTATTGAAGGAATCTTTACTGTGGGCATTGGGAATTTTAAAAGATGATATCTTCAATGATGAGCAATTGAAGGCACAAATGGAGACTATATTAGAACAATATGTACTTCCTGAGTTTAAGAATCAAATTGGATTTCTCAGAGCCCGAGCATGTTGGATATTTGGGAAATATGGTCATATTGAGTTCAAGAACCCTCAGAATATCAAAGTAGCTGTTGAAGGAATCTCACATTGTTTGATGGACACTCAATTACCTGTTAGAGTCAAGGCAGCAGTTGCTTTAAATTGTCTGTTAACTCAAAAGGAAGCTGAGGATCTATTGAGACCTTCATTGTCTAAAATTCTGGAGATTTATTTAAAACTAATGGATCAAATTGATAATGAAGGCATTGTTGCTGCTTTGGAGGGAATTGTCGATTCTTATAATCAAGAGATCGTGCCTTATGCCTATGATTTGGTGGTTCATTTGACCAGTGCTTTTCATAAATATTGCCAGAAATCAAATAACGCAGCCAACAACACCAATAATGATGATGAAGATGAATCTGAAGCTGAAATGGCAGCCGGTGGTTGTTTGGAAGCTATCCATAGAATTCTTATGGCTAAGCTACCAGAAGTCACCTACACCAGTCTTGAACAGGTTCTTAGCCCGATTTTCAATTATTGTTTCTCAGAAGACGGGTCGGATTTCATTGATGAAGCCCTTTCATGTCTCAATATTTTGTTATATAACTCAAAGACTTTAAGTGATCAACTTCTTTTCTATTACCCAATTCTAGTCTATATTATTGTTGGATTGCCAGAAAACATCAATATTCAAGCTTTGACTGTTTTGACCGAAGAACAAAGAGATTTGTTGGATAAAGTGAAAAATGGATGGGGAGCTGAGTTTTTAGAAGCCATGTTGGGGTGTTTCAAGAATTATATTTCCAAAACGAAAGAAGCCTTTTTGACAATGACGGATTTCTTTGGAGAGTCATTTGTAAGTTTATTGTTCAAGACCATCAATCGTGTATACGAGATTTCATTGAATGGTAGTGATGATCTTGATATGGTGTTATCAACAACATTGAATTTGGCGTTGATAGAGAATAATCCTGGCAAATTAGATAATTTTATGCCTTATTTGATTGATACAGCCATTGATAGACTCAAAATTGAGAAGTCAAAACAATTGAAAGTGGTGAATTTCGAGGTTATTGCCTTGTGTTTGTGGTATAATCCATGGTTAACATTAAATTACCTCAATCAGAAAAATTTGGTGAGCAGTTTATTCCAAGGTTGGTTTGCTTTGTTGCCATTTTTCAAGAACGATTTTGATAAGATTCGAGTCATGTTTGGATTAGCATCCATTTTGAAAATGCAACAAAATGAGTTGCCTGAACCCATTGTAACTTCATCGGCTGGAATTATAAAACAATTGGTGAAGATGACTACAGAGATTTTGGAATTGAGAGAAAAGGAAGAAAGTTATGATTCGAAAGAAGAAGTAGATAAATATGATGTTTAAATTTTTTTATTTTTCTTAAAGGCAGAGGAAGAAACAATGGGTAAAAAGGAAGAAAATGAGAAGGAAAATGAAGAAGAAGAGGATGATGAGGATGAAGAAGATGAGGTTTTCTTTTCTTTTTAACACTATTTATCATAAAATAAGGATTATGATGCTAATGACAGAGCCAATCTTTTATATGAGTCTCCGATGGAAACAGTTGATGAAATCTTATATTTGAGAGATGTTTTGGAAAGTAAAGATTGTTAAAGTTATAAAATCTTAGATAAATTAAAAAATAAGATTTGATGAAAAATCAATCGAATTTCTATAATATGCTCATCTCGGCATTGGACCAGACCGAGAAAGAAACTTTATCCAAGAATTTCGAAACTGCTCAGACACAATACATTGAATATCTCAAAGTAAAGGCAGAAGAACAAGCAAAAAAGCAATAAAAATAAATTCATTTAAGCAGACATATAATATTTATTAACAAAATTCGCTTTAAACATACAAATTAAATTTGTTTTTTATTTATGGTAATAAATCTTTTTAAATGAATAAATATAGAAAAAAAACAAATTTTGAATTATATGGCAATGAGGCGAAAAACTTCTCGTCAAAATGGAGTTTTTGTCTCTTTTATTTGAATTTTCCTTGTTTTATGTTTGGTGTTAATTTTATCTTAAATTTTATTATGAACTATTTATTGGCTTGTCAAAATCTTTTATTGTAATGAATATTTTTTTTTCAAAGAAATTGGCTATTTATAATTAAAAAAAAAACATTTTCTTTTATTAAATCCGTCTTATCCTTAAAAACTGCAAGCGAAATAAATATAGATTATAAAAAAAAAATCTAAAAAATGAGAAATTTGTTTCTGAAGGATTATTATTTGTATATCAAAACCAAATTTCCATTTAACCTTCCTTTCTTAATAGATTGAAACTCGGCCATGAAAATAATTGTTCTGTTGACTTTGATGAGCTGTCCTATATTTTTTATGTTATCAACGAGCATAATCTTTTGACCTCCTATCAAATAAACAAAGAAAACCCCTTGCTTTTTAAAGTTTTCCTATAATAAAATATTCGTTATGGATTAATTCTTTGAATAATAGCTTTTGTATTCCAAAGATCTATCCCAAGAATGTGAAAAACAAGGCAAAGTGTTAAATATCAAATTCATTTTGGAGATAGAAAGTGTCATAATTATATTTGAAGGTGGGGACATTTTGAAATGCCACCTTCAAAAGGATGAAGTAAAATTTATTCTAAATAAAACCCATCCAATAATTTTATAAAACCTCTAAGGTTGAAAACGTTGGATCTATTGAAAACGGTATTTCCACTGCCCTTTGGAGTCCTAACCAAGAACATCTCCTCATTGCAACCAATAACAAATCCCTGACTTTATTGGATGTTCATCTCGATCTTATTAAGGAAGTGCCTCTAGATGAAGATGAATCTTTAATCAAGGACACTGACATGAAAAAAGAGAGGGTGTCTTTAGTTTGGAGAGAGGATTCAAAAGTTTTATAATTTTTTGAAATAAATATAAAAAAAAAATTAGTTTGTTTCTACCAATTTTCCAACGCCTAAAGGCCGAAAAATCTTAACAAGAGATCTGAATTTAAAACTCGTGATCAGTGCTGCGAAAGCTGATGATGATGGTTTTGTAAAATCTGTTTCTGAGAAACCGCTTCCTGGTACAATGAAAGGATATTTTAAGATTTAGCAATGATTTTTATAGATTTAAAAGCGGAAATTGAATGGATCCCGAACGGGTCATTGATGGTCGGAGTAGAAGTGAAGAATAATGAACAAAAAATCATATTTTGGGAAAAAAACGGGTTGAATCATGGGGAGTTTATATTGCCAAATTTGCAGGAAAATGAAGAAAAAGTTGAGATAAATTCTTTGAAAGCTTCAAAAGATTCTGAAATTTTATCAGTTTTACTAAGGTTTTTAATAATCGATTCATTAATTTTTAAATAAAAATGTTATTAGGACTGAACAAAATCAATATTGTTTATTTTATGTTCGTTCGAATTATAGATGGTATTTAAAGAAAGTGGTTCCTTTGAAGAATCTCGAAGTTTCTAACTTGTTTTGGGGGTCGAAATCCAGAAGAAGACTGATCATCTTTTATCAAAATGCAATTTGTGAGGTCTTGGATCTGAGCCTTGAATACAAATCAAACTTTCATGATTTCAAAGAAGATTTTGATTTAGGTCCTTATTGTTCGGTTGATAATAAAAGTGCACTTATCACCAATTTTTTCAAATATGTGGTACCCCCTCCAATGTGTTCTCTAGAGCTGAAATCAACAAGCTACATAACAGCTTTTTGTTTGGGACCAAGTAAAATTTGTTTTATTTTTTAAAAAAATTATTTATGGATAATGAAAAGATTTCGTTTTGTTGATTAATGAAAATTATTTTGAGTTTTGTTTTCTGCTTGAGGAAGGAAAGAAAATTGTCATAATAAAACAAAAAAACGAGATAATCAAAAATAAAAATCAAATTAGACATGCCTTGTTCATTGTTGACCCCAATTTTGAATCAATTTCTAAGGAAAATGAAGGTGTCTTCGGAGATTTGATCCTTATTTTGAACAAAGAAGAGACCCCTTACATGATGGATCTAATGTTCCATTACAAAAACTCGGAAATTTTCCTGAAAGAAACCTTCCAACATAAATTGTTTCATAATATTATTGGTATTTGTGCCAATGGATCTTACTATAACAATATGAAGAATGTCGAATCAAATACGTTTGTGTACGCACAATATCAAAATGGGAATATTTACAAATTTTTCTTGAGACAAAATTCAGACCAAAACAGCTTCCCCTTTGAAAAAATCTTGGACATAACATCCCCCTTCGTCTCAATGTGTTGCACAAATATTGATAGTAAATTAAAAAAAAAATCAGTTTTTTGAAATTGTTTTTCTGTAGATAATGAATTGATTTTTGGCATCACAGAAAACAACCGACTTTACTTCAACGCCAAAATGATCAGCACAGAATGCACTTCCTTCTCAATAAACAATGGATTTTTAATTTTCACCGCTAACTCACCTGGTATGTACCATTTATTGTATGTTTTCGACATCACCTCCAAAAATTCATTTATATACAATGTAAATTTTTTTGAGAAAAAATTTAAAAATACTTAAATTTTTTTTAATTATTTATAAAAATGTTTTTAGCAGGAGGACAATGTTGCCTATTTGCTTCCAAAAGCAGATAGTAAATCAATAAATGTGAGAAACATTGAGCGAGGATCAAAAATTGTCAAGGTGATCAATGAAAAGATTGTGTTTCAACTTCCTAGAGGAAATCTGGAAACAATATATTCCAAAATCCTAGTTCTCAAGAAATTCAAGCATTTGATGCTCGAGACCAAGAAGCATAAGCAAGCTTTTGAGCTGTTGAGACAACATAAATTAGAAATGAACTTGATTTTTGACATAAGCCCGAAGAATTTTATCAATAACTCGCAAGAAATAATAAAGGATATTGAGAAAAACGACTATATCAATTTATTTTTATCAAGCATTTCGAATGAAATTTCCGAACATCTGAGTTACATTTTGAAACCAGAAGAATTGAAGGAAATTAAAGAATTTATCTTATCTCAAAGTGCAGCAAATAAAAATTGGAAAGTGAATTTGATATGCGAACTCACCAAAGCAGCTCTAGAAACTATCAACAAGGATCATTACATTTTATCTATAATGACAACTTACCTTAAGAAAATCCCCAATGAGATTGAACAATGTTTAGAAATCATTAGACAATTTAAGCAAATGGAATCATCACATGAACAGAAACAAAATGCACCTCCGCATTTAAATCCCCAAAGTTCATATGAGTTATATCATAATGACATTAATTTTTTTAAATAGCTAAAAAAAAATATCAAGCAGAGAAAAAAATCTCAGCAAATGATATTTTGGAGTATGTATGTTGGCTAGCAGACCCTGATAAAATGTATGAATATGCATTGGGCACATGTGATTTGGAGTTAGTTGCGATGGTGGCAGTGCAAACCCAAAAAGTTTCATTAAACTCATTATAAGTTTTCATTTTTCATAATTGTTATTTAGGATCCGAAAGAATATATTCCTTATTTGGAGTCTTTGAAAGAGATTGATAATGAAATAGATAGGAAAGTTAAAATTTACATGGACTTGAAGAAATTTGAAAATGCAGTTGGAGTTTTAGCCTTAGTATATATTTACTTAGGAAAACCTAATTAGATTTTCTTATTGAAAATAAGGGCGACAAAGGACATTGGGATTTAGCATTGGATTTAATACAAAAATATAGTTTATTCAATCTTGGATTGAAGAGTTTCAAAGAAAACCCAGAAATGTTGCTAAAAATCAAAGAATTACTGGGTAAATACAAATAAACATTACAGATAAAACATGATAAAAAATTTCAAGGTGATTATGTCCTTTCAAAGAAAGATTATCTTCAAGCTGGGATACTTTATCTCAGTGCAAAGAACTACGTCAAGGCATTAGAATCATATAAAAGCAATGGTGATTGGAAGGATGTGTTGCATTTAGCAGATGTTTTAAAATATGATGAAAACAAAAAAAATGCTTTGACAGTTGAAATGCTGGATTACCTGAATACAGTCGGAAAATATTCGGTATATATATATTTAAAAATGATATCAACAAAATTTATGTTTGTTTGTAGTCTGCAGGCCTTCTTCTTAAACAAATGAATAAAGAAAACGAAGCTTTGAGTTGTTTTATAAAATCCAACGATTGGGAAAATATCATAAAAATTGTATTCATATAATAGATAATTTAGAAATCAAAACGTTTATAGGATCAAATCTCACAAAATCAGCAAGAACTCAGAAAAAATATAATACTTCCTCATTTGAAACTCTCCCACAACCTCAAAATGAATTTCCTCAAACAACAAAAAACTGACTTTAAAATGCGCTATGAAAGACTATTAGTTGTTCAAGAAAATAAGAAGAATATGCCAGTGATGTTTTCCGGGGTAAATGCACCAGGCAATCCAATGATAGACAATGAAACCTCTTCTGAATCGAGTTTCCAAAGTAAATCTAGTTATATGAGGTAAATTAAAAAAAGTAGATTTTAAGAAAATTGTTATTTAAGTGTGAAATCAATGGGAGGAACCAAGAGAAAACAGAAAAAGAAGAAGGCTGGTAAGAAGAAAACTATAAAGGAAGGTTCTCAAAAGGAAGAAGACCAATTGATTGAATATTTGAAAGAAATTAAATTATCGAAAAATGTGTTTGGTAAATCATTAATATATTTTACCATTTTTCAAATTTATTAAAGATGAAATTGAGGCATTGATACAATGTTTGATTTATTTTGATCAGCCAGAACTTTCCTCTGAACTTTATGAAGAGATGAGGTCTTATTTAGCAGAAACGAATGTTAAAGTGAAGTCTTTGGCTCAGACAGCATTTGAAAAGGAAAATCCACATCTGTTGGAATTATACCCGAACAACGAGGATTTCAAAGAATCCTTGAAAACTCAGGCAGAAATTGAGGGGTATTTCAACAAATATGAATATTTATTTAAGAAATGAAAGGAAAAAGTATTTAGAAAAATAATATCTATTCAAAAAACAAATTTTAATTTTTTCTCTAAATTATTTATGTTAAAATTTATAAAAAATTGAGAAAGTATCAGAAAATTTTTAATTAAAATTTTTTTTTTATAAATAATTTTTATAAAAAGAAAAGTTTTTCAAATAAA
>Ga0302186_10003242_pt1 | contig 12017 bp, 8 predicted proteins | sample II_Bog_E1_2_FD_198782 | JGI IMG/M metagenome (GOLD analysis project Ga0302186, IMG submission 198782) | Peat permafrost microbial communities from Stordalen Mire near Abisko, Sweden - II_Bog_E1_1 | ecosystem: Environmental > Terrestrial > Soil > Wetlands > Peat | place: Sweden: Abisko, Stordalen... | reverse complement strand
GACATTTTTCATATAAATTCTTACAAATTTGTTCATCAAGTTGACAAAAATCTTTCGAGGACAATTTGCTTTTATTGAAGAGATTCAAGGTCAAAACGAGCAAATTATAAAAAGAGTTGAAAACGTTCAAATCACAAAATATCTTTTTGCTATCAATGAGTTCTTGAAATTCTTTCAGACACCTATCCAATAACTCATATTTCCATATCATCGATGACGAACATAAGCATTTCCTATCATCAAGCTGATTATATTTGAAAAAATAGTTATTTTTCATCAATAATCCAAAGATTTGTTGAGTAATTGGCTCATTATAAGGGTTCATAATCCACAGGAATTCAATAAAACTCAATCCCTTGGGACTTTTTTTCTGTTTTTCATTAAAAACTTCATATAAAGAATTGAAAGATTTGAAATATGCATCAATGAATTTCGTTGGAACTTTGAAATCTAAAACAGAAATAAGCAAAGAAGGGAATCTATTGATTAGAATCCTCAGAACTTCTGTGTTCATCACATGGTTTTGAGCTGAATACTTATTTAATGAAGTTTGGGGTTTGTCTTCAGGGAAACTTGTATAATGTTGAATTGTTAACCCTATGGATCTGACAATTCCCTCAATAAGTGCTTCAATGATTGAGATAATTTCCTGGGAAAAATGATTTTTTTCATTCGATTGAAATTGATCGATTTCTATATAAAAAATTAGATTTTTAGCTTTTATTTAAAAAAAATAGAAGACCTATTCCGTCTCTCAAATGCAATTTTTCCTTGTCGTCAGAAATTTTACAGATATTGTTAAAAACATCGTAAAATAGCTTTCCATTTAAAATAAATTGGTCCGCAACATCTTGATTCGAGTGAAATTCTTCAAGCCTGAGCGATTTTTTCGGTTGTGTCAAAAATTGATCATAAAACGCTTCCTTTATTTTCAGCTCAATATTACTCTTTTGCAAATTTTCATTTTCATCATGAAAAATTATCAACTTCTCCAAGATTAAACAAATATACATAATGTTCTGATTTCCGAAATAATTATCCCTCATCCCGAGCATGATATCTTGAATTTCCTTCACAATTATCTGAGTTTTTTCCAAATTTTCTTTGATATCAATGTCTCCTAACATGGAAATCATTATTTTAAACAAAGAAGCTGGATCATGATAATTTTCCTCTTTGTTATCGCAATAAACCTCATAAATTTTCTTCACAAGTTGTAAGTTTTCGAGATAACAATCATATTTATTTTGATTTTCCTGAGAATTAAGCATCAGAAAGTTTTCTTCAAATGACAACACAGCATAAGACAAAATCTCGAAAATTATATTTTTTCCTTTTTCAAATTCATTGGCTTGAATCAATTTTTCTTTCATTAGAATCACCAAGTCAATGAAATTTTTCACCATGATATTATTGGTATAGATTGCTTTATGGCCTTTATTGATATCTGGAGAATAATTGGTAAAATCAGCAATGGAGACATAAGTGTACATAATAAAATTAAAGATTTGCACTTGTTTTAAGGGCGAAAGAAGCTTAAAATCATTGACTTCAAATTCAAAAGGCGTCAAATCTTGACCGAGAAGATCTTTTTCACATTCTTTTATTAAAGAGCATGCTTCGTTTAGTTTAAATTTGCCGCCCAAATCATCGATCATCTTTTGAAACACACCAGTGAGCTTCAAAAACATATATTTTCTATGTTTCTTTTCGAGCTCAGTATCAGAAAAATATGTTCCAAAAATCGGTCTGAGAATGTTAAACAAAGAAGAATAACATGGAAGCTCATTTTTCATCTTCATTATATAGACAATCTCTTCTTCCGCAAGGAGAAAATTCATTTTCGCGAGATTTTTCCTGCATTTTCTACCATCCTCATTATTTCCAAAGCCTTCACAATAGACGGAATTTGGAATAATTGAGGCAAACTCTGATCGTTCAAATAAGATAGCTTGTTCTCCCAAAGCCCTCAAAAAAGCTCTATAAAAAGGCAACTTTTTCTCGATTTTTTTTAACTTGACCTCACTGCGTTTATTGACGCTTTCGATGATTATTTGCAAGAGAGAGGAATGGATTTTGAAGTTGATAAGACAAATATGCAACAAAGTGATTTTTGAAAAGAGTTCATTGGTGATTTGTTTAGGCCCGACATTGTTTTTGCAAAGGTCAAAATTGATCGCATTAATTTTTAGATATTCCATCACGTTTTCGTTTAAAAGACTGGTTTTTTTCAAAAATTTGCTCTTTTTCAAGATCCTTGATTTCGCGTTATTTTCGAAATAAACTTTCAAAAAATTACTCAATAACACGTTCTTTATAAAAATTTCACTCGCTTCATAATAATTCAAATTTTGGGGTTTCACATCAACAATATAACTTTGCAAAATTTTATTTGAAAGTTGTTCATGGATCTTATCAAATTTCTCGCGATTTGTTGTGTCAAATTCTGACAATCTATATTTATTGAAATAATATAGTTTTTTAGGCAAATTGTAAATTCTTTTGATTATCTTATATGTTTGGAACAATGCCTTATAATCGAAATCCGAATATTTGCTTATCATTTCATAAACAACGTTATAAGAATTCGATGCTGAGATAACCGAATGATCATATAAGTCATTTTTCCGAAAAAGTTCTTCATATTCTAAGATTTGGCTTTGTAAATATTCTTTTGCGAATCCCGAAATCATCTCAACAATAATTCCAGTCGTTTTTTCGAAGAATTTGTAATAATTCTCAGCTACACTTTTGGGGTTAATCCACATCATTCCACTTTTAAGCAAACTCAAAAAAAACTTCATTTTCGCCACATTTTGCAGATCTTCTAAAGATTCTGCATCGTTGATTTTTTTATAAGCATCAGCTAGGAATTCTATGACATACTCCCAATTGCTTTTCCTGAGTACGGAATGATGTGTGAGTTTTCTTTTGTTTGACAAGAAATCAATCAATAAAATATCCTTTTTTTTGGTGATTTCCATAAGTCTTTTATAAGAAATCTCAAATTTATCACAATGTTCGACCATTTTCTGCAATAATAGGTTTATTTCATCACAATTCACAGTTTTGCCCTCATTGCTGAAATTCAAGTCACAACTGAAACGTTGGTTTTTATCTTTGAGGCCAACGACTAAAGGATTAGAAGTGAATGCAGCGAAGGAATCAGCCAATGTAAAAAATTCATCTTCCATCATTTCGCCATTGTTCATCATTTTGAATTTCTTCCACACTACTAGAAAGCCTGTTTTGATTTTTGTGGCTTTGAAAAGCATAAAAACTAGGTAATTCTTATAAAGTCTATCATCTTTAGGGTCTGAGGAAAGGGTTTTCAAGGCTTCAGGCAAATTTCTTAAGTCTTTTTTCACGATTTTTTCATGGAAATCTTCAAAATATTGAATAAGTTCTTTCTTTACTAAAAGAAGAAATGGCCAAAACATAGTCGAGCTACAAACATAAGACTTTTTTTCATTGCAAATCATCACCATACGTAATTCTATTCGAATAGTGTTGGTCATATTCTTGAGATCCTGCTCATTTTTCTCTAAATCTTCTTGAGTTGTATAGTTTTTCATATCATTAAATAGGCAAGTCTTATAAAAGATATGAAGTTCGGCATGAACTTGTTGGTTTCTTATTAAGCAAAACTCCTCAATAATGTCATATAATGCCTGCTTTTCTTCAGGAAGCATCTTTCCTTGTAATAAAGGATCATAATATTTAACAAATCTTTCAAGGAAATAACGATAAAAATCAAAAGTTCGGGAATTCTTAGAGTCGTTTTTAATTTTTTGCAAAATTTTTTGAAAAATCCCTTGGAAAAGCTTTTCAATATTGTCTGTTCGGGTATTTTTCGGATGCTGAAGAAATGACACTATTTCTTCATAATTGCTTTCGAAAACAAGTATTTTAGGGTATTTTTTCAATAAATTATCATTAGTGAAAATGAGAAATTCAAGAGTTTTGTGGATTATTTTGTTAATTTCTTCAAAATAAAATTCCAGGTTCGGAAATGGGAAATTCAGCGAAATTGCAGACAAGAAAAAACTGAATATTCTCTTAAAATTTCTATCGCAAAGTAAAGAAATCGGATCGTTTTGCAATTTTTCATTTTTGATGAAATATTTATCGAAAAATTCATCAAGGAAAGTGAAAAAATGCTGAAAATCATTCAAAAAGTCATTTTTAGATCCATTTGTCCAAATGAGACCAGAGTAAATGAGCTGTTCGAAGGCCAAATTGATAATCTCATAATTATCAGGATAAACTTTTAGAATTTCGTTTGCGATTTCCACGATTTTCTTTGATAAATATTGATAAAATTCATTTTCAGTTTTCGACTTATAGCCTTTGGCAAGACAATTTATCGGAGCCAGGCGAAAACTCAATAATAGTCTTTTCAGTGTTTTTTCATCATTAAGACAAAGCCTTGGTGCGACCAAAAAAGCATAATGGTTTCTATTGAATGTTTCACAACCATAATCCTTTTTGCTTGGGTCAAAAAGCCAAGAAATATAGTCTCTGAAATAAGTCAGCACATTGCAATTTATGAGATGATAAATGCCTTTTTTTGGATCGTTTTGCAATTTCTTGAATTTAATTGAATAAACAAGCTTCACAAATGATTCGAAATCGGTTTCTTGTAAATTTGCTAGGCCATTTTTCTTTATAATTTGCTGCGCTATAAGAAAACTGGGCATTTCTTTATGGTAATTCTTAGTGAAATTGCTGATTTCTAGCTTCTTATTGTCATTTTTGAGGTTCAAAGTAATTTTCAAGGTATCTGAATCATCATAAAAGGGCTTATTGTTGATTTGGTAATCAAAATAACCATCAGCTTCTTTCTTCAATTGCAAAAACTTCTCATCTTGCGCGAAAAACTCATAATAAGGGTTTTGGCCGTTTGCTGATAAATCAGCAAAGATGAACTTTTCAATGAAGGCGAAAATATATTTGCTCTGAAATTGGAGCCGTTGAATTGAAAGGCTTGATAAAGAAGTACAAGTGTTGACCTTGAGACTCAATGAAATCTGGTTGATGAGTTCGAAATTATCCGAATAGATCATCAATTGAAACAATTCGTCTATATGAATGACGAAATAATGCAGGAAATTCTCACTATAAAGGTTGAATGAGAAAAATTGCTGAACTAGCCCTAATAACTCGATCAATATACTCTCATACTTATTGATTTCTTCAAAATTGTGGTTATAATTCTTGATAAGATCGATGATTCTGGCTGAAATCAGCCTTAAATACTCATGAATGTAGCCCATTTCTAACTCATGAAGGATCATCTCTTCACCTGAGAAGCTTAAGGGTATTGAAGGTTCTAAGAAAACTTTCAGGAAATCGGGGATGGGCTCTTCGATATTAGGAATGGCATTGAATTTGGAATTAAGGAGGGAATCAGAAATGGTTGGAGCCTTGAATTTTTAAGTTTATGGATGAAAAAATAATTATTTTAACAGGAGAATGGAAGTCAAAACGGTTGCGATTAATATAGCGGATGTCTTTGGTGTTGAGAAAATTCATAATGAAAGGAGTGTTTTTGAATGTGTTAAGTTTTTTTTTAATAATTCCTTGGAATGACGGGATATTTATAGACAAATAAATGAAAATTAAAATTTTATTTAAGAAATTAAATTTTATTTTAGTTTGACAATCTATTTATAAATTTTTGCTCGAATTCAAAAGGGTTTTTACTAAAAAAGTTTAAATCTTGGAAATTTTGCCTTGCTATAGTTTTCTATATATTTTTTGCAAAGTATAGGCTTCTGAGGGCTTTGCAAACAAATCCTGTGATTTTTGCGTTTAATCCTTATCTAGCGTTTTTTCCTAATCTAATGAACAATTTATTAAAATATAAAGAAAAAAACTCTCAAGAGAGCTAGCGAGCTATCAGAATTCTTCTTTGAAGGCTCTTTTTCATATCTTAATTCAAAAAATTAAAAAAATTCTTCAAAATTAAACTAAAAAAAAATTTTTATTTCAACAAATTTTCATTTTTTAAAAAAATTTTGAAATTATTAAAATTCAGATGAGCAGTGTTTTTTTCCATTTTAGAAATTTTGTTGAATTTTTGAATTATATTAAAAAAAAAAAACTGCTCAGAGATCAATAATAATTAAAAATTAATATTTTTTGATGAAAACCTTCGAGCCAAAGGATAATAATTTAGGAGGCAAAAAAATAATCGATACGCATAAATCGAAACACATCCTCTCAGTCTTAAATGCGACGCCCCAAGTAAATTCTTTGAAAATACCTCATCCCCATGTGAATGGTGCCCAACGCATAAAGAAAAAAAACATGGAAGTCAACGATTATTTCCAAGAAGTCAATGAAACCTATAAAAGATTGAATAATTTAAAACATGGCTATGTGAACCATTCAGAACCCAAAACTTTTCATCTTAGAAATTCGATTTCCAAGCGTTTGGTTTTTGAAAAAAATATAATTTTGCATGACCATATGAGGAATATTTCGCATTTGGGAAATTCTCTGAAGATGATAGGCAAAAATTCAGAAAAAAGAATAGAAACGATTAAATCAAAGGCCGCAAATTCTAATAATATTTCTGCAGCTTCGAAAAAATCACTAGGCAAAACAAAATCGATTGATTTCGTTTTCGCAGGTGATCTGCTCAATAATTACAACCCTTTCATAAAAAATACATCTTGTTATGATTCTGCTGATGGTTCTCTGACATAATAAAGATAAAGTCATAGGGGTTCCAGAAGAAAAGATGCGAAATGTTCAACCTGAAGAAAATTTACGAAAAGGAACCTCACTTGAAGAAGAGTTCCAAAACTTAAAAATCGAGCCAGAAGAGGGAAGATATGAATTGTTGAAAAGGAAAATCATTAAGCATTTAGTTAGAAACAAAATTTACGATAAGGAATCTGCTGAAGATTTGAAAAGACAAATAGAAGAGAAATTCAACTTTCTAAACCAGGGCATGGTGGAAGAGGTTTTTCATGAGATTTTCCAATATTTTTTTAAATAGGTTATATTCTAAACAAAAGGGCATAATGAAAAACCCTTTATAAAAATATTTGCAAAAAAAAGAAAATTTCAAAATTTTATCAATGGCACAAATATCCGTTTTATTTCTATATTCCCCTTAAATATATGAATATTTGTTTTAATGAAGCAAATTGACTATAAATTAAAGTTTTTTCTTTCATAAAGTCCCTTCGGTTATGATGCGTTCTCAAATAGTTTTCTTAGTTATTTTGCTGGTCCTTCAGTTTGGAAGTTACTCATGCATCCGATATTTCCTTCATAACATTTTATCTCATTCTCAGAAAAGCAAAGTCCAGGCTTTAAATTCTGAATATCTCGATTACAATTCTATCACTAACCTTGATACCAAGGTCATAGAATCTTTGGATTTAAATGACGAAGGCAGCTTTATCTTGGAAGATGGTGCCAAAATTATCATTAGTGATAAATTTTCAGCTGAACTTCAAAAAAATCAAGTATTATGTGCATCGGCTAAATTCTTGAATGAGCTGAATACAACAGGGTATATAATTTTTTTTCTTCTTCTTTAAAGAATTAACAAAAGATGGAACAAACTTTATGTCAAGACATATAAAGAATGTCCAGTTTTAATGCAAATGTTCGGGGCAGGTGTATTGGAAGGAGCCCTCACATTTGAAGAAATCAACGATTTTTATACAAATATCAAAGCAGATCACTCAACAAAGACAGATCAATTGGAACTTTTAAGGGATTATTTCGAATATGTGGACCATTTGATCGATGGGAGAATCAAAAACCCGAAATTTTTCCAAGAATTAAACCAAACTTATTTAAATTATTGGAGTCAAGTTGCCATGAGCAAAGCACAATTATTCGGAGTTTTTAAAGGGTTCAATTCCAGAGCAGAAAACAAAAAGAGTTTGGTAGATTTTTATTTCATTAATGTCGATGGACAAATTTCTGAGCTTTTGGAATATATGGAATATAAGAAAACTTTGAAATCTTCAAAAGAAACAATTCAAACTCAAATTTCCAGCAATCGACCCAAAGATATTGATGTGGCGAGCCTTTTGGCAAAATCCCATTCCGAAAATTTAAAAGAATTTTGGGTGAAAAGCTTAAGGAAATCTCATTGTTCAGTGTTTGTAAAACCAGTTTTCAACATAGAAAAAAAAGGTAGTGTTTTTTGTAATTAAATTTTAAACTAATTATTTTCTTAGTTTATGATAACATTTTGGTTTCACATTCTACTTGGGATGATTATAATGCAATGATCAGGGTTTTCAAACAGTAATTTATTCATTTTTTAAATGTTTTACAATATGTTTTGAAAAGTTATGATTTCGAGCTTGAAACAAACAATTCAAATTACAAATTTGATTTGAAAAACCATAATGTAACTTTTTCTTCTTATCCAGGTTTTTTGAAAACTATTAAAAAAAAAGTTTTCAAGGATTAAAATTTTTTAGGATGCATTTCTTCCACTGATGATTTTTATCTTATCAATGATAATCTAATGGTGACAGAAACAACGCTCGGAATTTTGGTTGGATTTTTATTTGTATTTTTTTTTTACGATAAAATCTTTAGAATTCAGACTCTTATTCTAAAATATTATCTGAAGAGGATTATATTCCTGATTTTATGAGAATATTGCTTGCCAACAGACTTGCGAATTCTGCTGTATTTTCTATTTTTTAAATTATAATTAATTAATTGTTAATATTTAGAAAGAATGGGTGGAATGGTTTATGTTGAAAAATACAGGAACCTACAATTCCCAATGGACAATTGTTGATTTGAAGAAATTTGGTCAATCAGTCAATCAAAGTACAATACAAAAAGACACCATTCTGGTGGTTGAACAGTTCCCTGGACAATACCATTCTGAAGATATCACTCGTTATGCTGAAAAGGTGAATTTATCAAATTAAATTTTGAATGAATTTCAACATAAAAAGAATCAATTTTGGGCTTCATATAATGTCCCATTTTTCTCTTCAACACGTAGAGAAAGTGGATATACTCAACTTGAAACTGAAGAACCTACTTCATTTTCTTATGCAAATAGCATTCGAGGAAAAACATTTACTGTAAAAAATAAAATTTTTTAATTTTGGTAATTTTTGCGACTTTTAAGAAGAAAAACCCTGAAACAAATACCATTGAAGACCTCAAACATTTGATGCTATTCAATCCATGGTTCATCAATAAAATTTTAAAATAATTTACTGATTTGATTTTTCAAAAGGAAAAAAACTGAGTCAAATCAAAAAGAATTAATTTCCCTTGATAATGTGAATCCAGGTAATTTTGTTAAAATCGCCTCAAAAAGAAAATTTTTTTTGAAGCTGAAGCAATAGGTTCGAGATATGATTTACTAGATGGATGGTTCGACAATTTCGGAGAGATTGACGTGAAAGTTTGCGACTTTGGAATGATGATTCGACATGAATGCCTTACCATCAGCGGACCTTCACATCAGGATTTACCTGTTTTTAAATGGTCATTAGCGAAAAAACAAGATACCCATCAAGGATTAGTCGATGAATGGAATTTTGATTGGTTTTTTTATTAAATAAATAGTTAAAAATTTTGGATTTTTTAGGATTCAGGTGAACCCAGAAATAATTCGAGGGAACCATTAATTCGGAATGCATAAATAAAGGGGTAGATGAAAGAAATATCATATCTGTTTCAATTTTTAATTTTTTGTCCAACAAACCAAAAAAAACAATCTTATTTTTTTATTCCAATAAAAATTTTATGATGGAACCCATTGAGTTGCTGTTCTCTTGATATCCGAAATGAATCACCCCGATTTTTTGTAATAACTTGGAAAAAAAAAACACAAGTTAATAGTTAATAAATAGCAATTTTATACTGTTGTAAAAGATGGGTCTAAATTATATACTTTCTCATAACTATCAATAATCTTCTTAAAGGCAGTTTTGCTTTTTAATTCGATGGATTGAACCAAAAATTCTAGAAAAAAATTTAAAATTCATTCATTTTAATTTTTCTTCTACTTGAAAAATTTAAAAAAGATTTTTTTTGAAACTCGTTGGCGAAAGTGTTCAAAATTATTAAACACTCTTTGGTTTTTTTGGTGCACAATTTCCTAAAATTCTCAATAATATTTAAAAATGGAAGATAATGCATTACATTAAGATGTATCTCATTATAAAAAAGTCAGATTCTGCTGGTTTGCCCTCTTTTTTCCAATCCCGTAGCAACTTTATTTCAGCCTCGACATTTTTTCCATGAATTAGATATTTTTGAGCGAAATGATAAATTTTATTATCCAAAAGCTCCAGGCCGATATATTCGAAAATCTTTTCATTTCCCATAGGATATACACTAAATATTAAGTTTTCAACACTGGGAATATAAAAGATTAGAACCGATTTAAGAGGTTGTTGCAAAACCTCAATTTTTGCTTATCGAACTTTGTAATGAGGAGAAATTCAGTCAATTTATTTTTGATTTCTTCCGAAAGAGTGATTTTGTTTTGTTCGGCGATGGTCAAAATCATATTTGCCAATTCAAATCCAGCATTGAGCTTCAAAATTTTAATGTTTTTATTAAGAACAGAAAATATTTGTCACTTCTTGATGAATCAATAGGTTGTAAGCTGCTTTTAATAATAGATCAATAGCTTCTTCAAATTTCTGGGTTGTAATGAAACGATTTGATAAACTTTTGATTTTTTGCTCGTACTCATAATATTGTTTATTATCAAGGAGGGATTGAGATTTTTCAATGAACTATGAAACGTTCAAATAAGGTATAGATTATTCTTAAGAAACCGAATTGATTTTGCTACTTTCCATTTATTTGTATTTTTTCTGAAATCCTTCCTTTTTATTTAAAATTCAAAATCGAACATAAATTAATTCCAAATCCAAAAATATCAAAATCCCATGAGCTTCTTTCTAATATTCTTAATGGCCATTTCGATTGCAGGGTCTTCAGTTGTTGGAGTGGCTTATATTCGTTCATTATATTGGTTTTACTATGTGATGAAAGTGTTCAAATATTCTCTGGAATATCGTATGAAATCATCAGATAATGCCATTTTCTTTATGATTTTCCTTTTCACAGCTTGCAGCATGTTCGCCAAGGATTTTTACCTACATTATTCAATCATTGGCCATGCATTTCACACAGAGGAAGAGGTGTTATTTAAACTGTTTATTTTTTGTCTGGCTAGTTTGTTTATTTTGACACCAAATTACGCTTTTGCCAAATTTCTCTACCGAAATGATGTTTTGAGAACAATTATTATTGTTGGATTCGGATTTAGCGATTTAATGGCTATTAATTGGGTATCTAAGAAATATTATGATGGAGCAATGACTGATTTAAGATATTTATTTGTTATGGGCACAGTGAGTTGTCCTCCATCCTTTTTTGCTGTCTTGAAGGAGGTCTGCACTTTCCATTTTAGCAATGTGTCTAAAGCTCTTAAGGATACAAGAAATATTTGTGTTTTTAATATGCTATTGGGAGGTGTTAACATTTGGGTTCTGGACTATTTAAGAAAGATAGAGAGTAATTATGCGATGGTCAGCTATCTTATGATAAATGCAGTTGGGCTAACTTTATATTTTTGCTTGAAATCATACCAATTTGGTGCCTTTTTAGAAGAGAAATTCAAACAAGAAAAGGAAGAAAAAATGAAGGAAAATAATGTCGAAGAGGAAAAACCCAGCAAAGAAGAAAATCCAAATGTTAAACAGAAGAAAAATAAAAATGAATAATAATAATCATCTTAAAAATTATTGTTTTTAAGTTGGATATTATTAAAAAAAATATTAAGTAAATATGAATTCTCATATTTTTTTTAGAAATAGGAAAAATTACATCATTTATTCCAATTTTTTTTTTTTTTTATTACCTAAATAAACAAATTTTAGTTAAAAAAAAAAAAAAATAGGCAATAATCTAATTTAGAAAAATAAACATTTTTTTTAAAAAATAAGTTTTCTAATATTATTAAGCCTATTTGCCAAAATTTTAATCGA
>Ga0302186_10003241_pt1 | contig 12017 bp, 13 predicted proteins | sample II_Bog_E1_2_FD_198782 | JGI IMG/M metagenome (GOLD analysis project Ga0302186, IMG submission 198782) | Peat permafrost microbial communities from Stordalen Mire near Abisko, Sweden - II_Bog_E1_1 | ecosystem: Environmental > Terrestrial > Soil > Wetlands > Peat | place: Sweden: Abisko... | reverse complement strand
AAAAATAGCACTCAAAAGATAGAGGTTTTATAATTAAAAAAATATATTTCGATTTGCCTTATAGAATAAAATTTTGTATTTTTGATTTTCTATAAAAGTCTATATTTATAATTTTTTTTAAATTGGTCGTTTGAATGTCCATCAACTTGACAATAAATTTATATGACAAAGGAAAAGAACTCAAAATCAATATTGAAAAAACGAAAACTGTTCAGTCATTGATTAACAAAATTTGTTCTTCTAACAATCAATTGAGTTTAGAATACACAGCCTTAAAATTCGCAGGAATATCGCTAAATCCTTCTAAAACTTTGGATGAGCTAAATTTAAAAGATGGAAACATTCTTCAGCAACTAAAAAAGGATTTAAATGAGGTTCCTGGCCTTATTGTTAGTTATGAACCTGATATGATAACTTTTGACTCTACGATAGAGTTCCGAGCCAAAATGCCCTGTGGCCATGTGATATCACGGGAAAGCATGACAGATTTCCTCAGAAGTTTAATTCAACAGAGAAAGTTCATGATAGAGTGTCCAGGCATCAATGCTCAAAACAAACCATGCAAAAGAGGTTGGAATTTTGGGCTTTGTTCAAAGATAGGAGTATTATCCAAAGACGAAAGAAAGGAATTTGAAATGGGTTTTGCTAAATTATTTATTCTGGAAAAATTCAAAGGGAAAAGCTGCCCCACTTGTAATGCCATAGTTTGTAAACCAGAAGATCTCAACACTAATCGTGTTGCATGTGTTATATGCTCCAAGAAGGGAATAGGATCAGATTTTTGCTGGATTTGTATGAAGAGTTGGAAGGGAGGCAAGGGCGAAATGTGCGGTAATGAAGAATGCGGCTCTAAAGAACAGTTCCTTCAGATATTAGCCAAATGCAAAACAAAAACTATTGGAAAAATCAAAGATGTACCTGAATTCAGAGCCTGTCCAAAATGTTCTACTATCATTAATCATATAACTGCTTGTAAGCATATGCAATGCAAGTCATGCAAAGCAGAGTTTTGTTTTGTTTGTCTCTCTCTTAAAAAAGATGAAAAATGGCTTTGTGGAACTTACAATGATGTATGCGAGGTTGCTCCGTTGCAAAAAAACATCTGATAATTAAATATATTAGGAAAATTACATAAAGTTAAGAAAAAATTAAAAAAGTTAAAATATTTTTAACGGAAATAAAGATTTTATACGTTTTATAATTTTTAAAGAGAGTCTGATCGTGAAAAAATTCTGACATTAAAATTAAAAAATGTTGACCTTGTGTTGTCTTCAATATAATCAAAAAAAATATTAAATCGAAAACAATTTGATTTTTCATTATTTTTTTTCCTAAGTTTTAATTTGTTTTTCATAAAATAAAATATATCCTTCTGAACTTATAACTTCTTGGTTTTTCAAAGGAAGAATCGTTTGGTCGTTGAAAGAATACCATTTTTGATCAACCCAACTTTTGGCAAAAGTAAAATAATGGCCATTTTTCGTTGATGATCCAACATGATTACAAACTGCAGATAGATTATAAGATGAGTGATCCATTGAAAAACCATTTAAAACCAAATTTATCTCTGGATATTCAACTAGACTCTGATTTTTATCTAGAAAAGGGGTCATTCTTTGCAGTTGAAAAATTCCGATGTTAGGCAATTTGGAAATTCTTTTCTTGAAAGTTGTTTGAGTCTTCGTTTGACAGGTTTTGCATGTTTGCATGGTGCTTTGAGTTTTAAAAAATGCATCTAAGCATTTCATAAGAGATAATGGTTCGGGAATCCCAGACATTGGAAGAGGAAGCGAAAGCATGTCTTCTGAAATTTCTTTCTTTCCCGTGCAACCTGTACATTCAATTGAAGTTAGAATTTCAAAGGCAAATTCTTCATAAATAAATGATTTTTTGGTTAAATCATTGTCCAAATTTTTCAAATCATTGTCCAAATTTTTCAGAATTTCATATAAAAGTTCGTGTGAATCTTCTTGAGAATTGGAAGCAAACTAAAAATAAACTATTATTTTTAAATAATTTTTAAAAAATCAACTTTTTGATTCAGTTGTCCTATTATTTTTCGAAATCCAATTGGTTTGATTTGTTTGAGATTAAAATTGGCAAGCCATAACTCTTTCATCAAATTAGTAAATTCGTTAACGATTTTGGGTGGTCTATTTTTAAAATTTCCATCCTTACTATCTAAGTTATTCTCTGAGAAATTTTTGTAAAAAAATCTTGAATGACTTAAGCATTGTATGATACTATTCATATAGCAAGTATTCCCAAGATTTTCTAAGCCAACTTGACCATTTATTTTTTTTGCGAAGTTTATCTTGGGGTGAATAACTTTCATGTCATGATTCACTATTGCGGAATTATTATTGATTTCATTTTCGGGTCCAACTGCTACTGAAATTTTGTTTGTGTTTTCTGTCTTGCAATTATCTTGAAAATCCGTTTGGGTTTCCTTTTCATACAAAATGAGATTAGTCCCAGTCTGAGTATTTTTATCTTTTGATTGTTCACTCGAAATTTTAGGTCTTTTTATTTTTAGATTCTGTTCTTTTTCAAGATCCTGAATTTTCATCTGCAATGCTTTTCTTTTGTTTGATTCTTGTTCAGTGAGATCTTTTTGGCTTTTCATTTGAAGAAAGTTTCTGTGATTTAAGTCATGATAAAAATGGTTCACAAAATTAACAATTTCCAAACTCTCAACAACATTTTCATTTTCTCTTTTGATTTTTTTTAAAGCTCTTTCAACATATTTATCTATAAAGTCTAATTCAGCATTGTCGGCATCATTTTTAACTTTATAATATTTGACAGTGGCATCTTTTTGATATTTACCAAATAATGCCCATGATTGGACATTTTTTGTGTTATTATAATTCATGAAACAATTTTGGAAAAACTCTCTAATGTTGGCTAATAATCCTTCACTATAATGAGGAAATTCGTTGTTATTATTTGCATTTAGCTGATAATCTCGAATAGAATTCAAGTAATTTATTAGAGAATCTAAAGAATTGTTTTGATATTTTTCGAAATTCTCTTTATTTTGCTTAATAAAAAGGAGTGGATCCAACCATTTCGATATGAAAAAGTTTGTCAAGTTGGAAACAAAGTTGTTTTCTAAAATAATGTCTTTCTTGAAGAAATCAGAAATTTTTTCCGTGAATTCTAAAATTTGGTTCAATAACAAGTCAAGTTTGAGCTTTATTTTTGAAACTCTCAAAAATTTGGAGTGTGACCCGTCAGATTTGAACTTATCATTTGAAATTGTTGAAAATTTTAAGTCTGTATTGTAAGTTTTTTTATTACCGGTAACTCGAAATATGTTTCCAATACAAGAACTCATAATTTTGTTTGAGTTTAATGATTTTGAAAAATTTTTAATTTAAGCTTTTTATGATAACATTTCCTACAGAATTTTTTCTATAGAAATACTTTATTTTTGTTTTGATTTCTGCTTTAATTCACAAAAAATAGATAAAAAGTATTTATTTATTAAGAATTTGTTTTTATGGAAAGCTTTTCTATTCAAGTTGTGAAGGCATTTGATAGTGGCCAGATTATTTCACTTGATGTAAATGATTCAACAACTATTGCTGAATTAAAGAGAAAAATCGAAAAAGAATGGGATTTAACGCCGTCCGAACAAAATTTGATTTTTGCGAATAACACATTAGAGCCGGACACTCAAAAATTATCAGAATTTGGGATTGTAGAAAATAGTTCAATATATATGGTTATTAGACTGAAAGGTGGACATTTTTAAATTAAATTAACATAAAAAAATAAATTATAAATTTAATTAATTTTCTCATAAAACAAAATATAGGCATATTGGTTTAAAATATCTCCTTTTTGAATTTCCTTTATTTCCTTATCATCATCAAAACGATACCATTTATTATTTGGAGTTTTGGCATCTGTAAAATAATGCCCATCATTTGGACCAAATTTGTGGTATTTGCAAACAGCAAAAAGAGAATAAAAGGAGAATTTAGTTTTGTCGGCCAAAAACGTGTTGAGGTTTAGGGCTTCCATTGGGGTACTTTCAAGGAGACTTGATTTTTCTGTTTTTTGTAGCTGAATCACTAAAACCTTGGGTTGCTTCCATATTTCAGTTTTTCTTTGGAATTTAACATGATGTTGACAACATTTGCAAAATGAATTCAGCTCCACTGGCCGAAAAAACTTTTCCAATGCCATAATTATGGACTGTGACTCGAAGACAGGAAGAGGGAGGACAAAATTATCTTCATTGTTTAAAAGTTTTTCCTTGCATTCGCTGCATTTCATAGATGTTCTCAATTCCAACGAAAAATTATCAGAAATGAATGTTTTTTGAGACTTCAAAAAATCTTTATTTAGAGATGCAAGTATCTCTCTCAGAAGCTCGCATGCATCTTCCTGAGTCTTGCCTTTAAACTAACAAAATTATTATATTTTATATAAAATGACAACTTTCAAATTTCTTCTCCCAAGCTCAGCTTTTAAGTCAACTGGTTTAATGTTTTTAAGATCATCTTTATTGACCCAAATATTTTTTATGAGTGTTGAAAACTCATTTAATAATATGGAGTTTTCAACATTGATTTTGTCAATCTGATCATTTAAGAAAAAACGATTTAATATTGTTGTATTGCTTAAGCATTGAAGAACACTATTGAAATAACATGTATTTCCTAAATTTTTTAGACCTACATGTCCATATGTTTTTTCTGAGGTTTCGTTGAAATTTGAATTTTCTGAAAACTCACCGAGCTGTATTTCCATCATGATTTTGTAATTATTGATAATAATTTTGTCAATTTTAAGATCACACAAGTCATAATTTTCAATATTATTTTCTGTGCTCTCAGAAATTGATGATCTTTCAATAAAACTCTTGATAAAATTCACTTCATAAGACAAAAAATGTGGCTTTAGTTTGAGATAGGACAAAAAATTATCAATTTCTTTTGAAGAATTCTTTGTGGAATACATAGATGTTTTGGTAAAATTTCCAGTCAATTCTTTCAAAGTAAAAAAAAAATCATCTTGGCATTCTTTCATCTTATTTTTATAAATCACCTTCGAATACACCGAAGAAGGATTTTTTTCTGAAGAATTTAAAATAGTTTTGCTTAAAAGAGTCAAATTGAAAAATAAAAAATACGGTTCAATAGATTAATGAGTTTATCATTTTCGTTCATCGACAATTCATAAATCTTTTCTAGCTTAATGTAATTTTTCATTATTTTATCCAACAACATGCTATCGTCCATTTTTGTTTTAGCTTTCTATAAAGTTATTTTTCTGATTTCGTAATTCTATATTATTGATTTCAATTATAAATTTAGATTTTGATTTTTTTGTTTTATCATTGTGCTTTTTCTAAGTTAAATGGAAATTCCCCAGTTTTATGTGCTTGAATCAATTTGAGTTTTTCATTTTTATCTTGGTCGGCAAATTTTTAAAAAATGAATAAAAAAAACTTTAAAATTTATATTTTCTTAAAAAAAACAAAAACAAAGGGATATTAAATAAATAAATTTTTTACATGGAAAGAAATTCCTTGCAAGTGGATCTCTTAGATTTGACAAATTCTTCCCTATATTGTGACTGCGTTCAATTTTCACCATTGTTTGCCAAAGACAAACTTTTTGCTGTCGGACTCTATCAATTAAATGAGGAAGAAAAAATAACAAAGGGAGGATTTTGTTTATATTCAATAGAACAAGGGTATCTTTTATTAATTTTTTTAAACTAAGAAAAACAAAATAAGAAAATTTCGAACATTTTTTGAAGAAAATTTTGATGCAGGTTTGCTTGATTTGAAATGGATTATTTTCGATAACAAACTTTTATTGATTTGCGCATGTAATGATGGTTTAATTAGAATATATAATATCAACAGTGAAAGCTCTGAGAATTCCAGAAAGTTAATAAAGGAAATTCCTTTTGAGTCAGGGACAAAATGTCTTTATGTGGATGTTAAAATTTGTGAGTAATTTTCTAATTTTAATGATCTTGTCCGATAATTTTCATAAGAAATCATTTATGGATCCTTTGTTCTTGTGAAATTAATTTCGTTTGCGTTCTTAAATTGGCGACCGATCTTAGTTTGAAACTAACTAATAAGCTTTATCATAAATTTTACTTTATTTTAGAGATTTTATATCAAGAAATCATCCATTCACATGAATATACACCATGGGTTTGTTGTTTCTCGCCAGATTCACCAAATATTTTTCTTAGTGGTAAAAAAAACAAAAATTATTATGATATTAACAATTTAAATATAGGAGGTGATGACATGAAGCTAATTCAGTATGATTTGCGATGCGGAGAAGGAAATAACAAAATTGCACAAATTAATAAAAAGTTAAAGAAAAATATTTCTAAATAAAGGACTTTTTAGAACTCACACAATGGGAATCTCAGCTTTGAAGTTTGCAAATAATAATTCAGATTATTTTTACTCCGGATCGTAAGAAAAATCGAAGAATAACAATAAAATAAACAAAAAAAAAGTTTTGATCAATATATTCGATTGTGGGATATCAGAAACATCAAATCATCAGTTTCCGATTATAAAACTGAAGGGGGAGTTTGGAGAATTGTGGAAAGCAAAAATCTATTGTTTTTGGGACTTTCCTTCGCCAACGAATTTGAAATAATAAAATTTGGCCTGGAAAATTCAAAAAGTATTATTTAACTTAAATATAAAATTTATCTCTAAAAATAATTAATTATAGCTGAAAGCTTAGCCAAATTAAAAGAGCACAATTCGTTAGCTTATGGATTAGATTTTAATGGAGAGGAAAACTTGCTTGTGACAAGTTCCTTTTATGATAAGAAGATCTGTCTTTGGAAGATTCCTTAAAAAGGATAACTTTTTTTTTTTTTTTGTATTTTAAAAGAATCAAAATAATAGGATTTTCAAAAATTCTATATTTTTTTTATAATTCAATTTTGTTCTCCACAAATGGTTTTTCGAAACTCATTTTTTCTGCTTCCTGACTAGATTTGATTTTCTTTAAGCTCATTTCTCTATAACTATTCATTTTTTTTTTGACATCCTCAATCAAACTAATTTTTCCTTCCCATAGTTTTTTTATCAATTCACCATTAGTTGTATCCAATCCTAATTCCTTTCGGAGTTTAATATATTCTTTGGTTTTTTTTAATTTCTCTTTCAATTCAGGCTTGAGCTCTTCATCTATTTCTGTGAAAGCTTTATTCCACATGTCTACTAATTTATAGCCTGAAAAGGGACATTTCTTTATAACTAATTGCTGCTTTCTTTCAACATCAGCATCTGCAAATTTTTGCAAAATCATTTCGCATTTGGTTTTTTCCTCTTCATCCATATTCATATGCAAAGCAACTATGTGGAAATTAATAATAGTAGAATTCAACACCCTATCAAAGCATTCCTCGCCTGTTGAATCTCTCATCCAATCCTTTGCCACATATTCAGGCAAAATACGGATATTAATACAATCAAAGTCATTTCTTTTAGGGATAAATGAATGTAACAATAAAAAATTCTCTGTTTTTGCTTCAAACATATCATTAGATAGATTATCCATTTCTTTTTGATCATATCGACTCACAATTTTTGTCGAAAATAAATCTCTTCCTGTCAAGTACCGATAAATTCTTGTTTGGTTAATATGAAAGTTATCTGCGTACTTCACATGCATGAACACCGGAGCGAAATAAAAAAAACGGATTTTTTCATAGAAACTCAGCCAAGATTTCCCTTGCACAATCAGCCAAGCATAAACAAAATCTTGAGGGGGGATGACTTCTCTTCCATTAAGAAAACTAACAATTTCTTGTCTACTCCATTTATTTTTCATTTCTTGCGTAATCGTCTGATAGACTACAGGCATAAGTCTTCTTATTTGCATTGTAACGTTGTGAGCTAAGCTATTTTCTTCTAAAAGGTTTACCTCATATTCTGAAAGTGAAATTGCAGGAAGGCGAATTTCCCTTGGCAGGAGACGTAAGTCATTGGCAAATTTTGAATATGAAATATGATACAAATGATATAAAAGCACTAATGTAAAATCGAGCTCATTTGACGGAAGGTCTAATTTTTGATAGTCAGAATGCAAATCCACTTCAGGAAAAGATTTCATGTACGAACGACCCAAAGATTTGCTACTTAGCACTTCCTCTTGAGAGAAAAACACTGCCACTGTATCATTTGCCACCAAATCATCTGAAAGAATCATGGTGTAATCGGATTTTGAAGAATCATTTGACTCTTTCCTCAAAGCGAATTTCTTTTTAAAGATGTAACTGTCTTCAATAAATTTATTCAAATTTTCGAGGTCGGTTTCTGGACTGTTGGAAAAAACATCATTTGCAAATGACAAATTTAAAAGATTGCAGTGACTTCCTGAAAATAAATACGAGCAATCGTAAGTGTAGTTAAAAGTTTTGCTGTTGGAGTTTAGTTGATGGAAATCAGCAAAAGAAAATGCGAGAAGGCATGAGAGGAAGAGCAAAAAGATGGGACGATTCTTTTTTTGAAACATTTTAAATATTAAAAACGTGTTGATTTTTGACAAGGATTTGAAGCGAATTTAAATTTGGATTTTTTTCTTTTCTTTAGGCAATAAATAAAATTTTTAATTCAAAATTTGTTCCTCATTAATTTTTTATCAATCGGAAAGTTCCATAATATTTGTTTCGGGAGTGTCTTGCAATTTTAAATTGGTCATAACAAATTCAAGGAAATAAAGATTTTCATTGGCACTAAAAGACTTTTATTTTTTCTAAAATAGCGAAAAATTTACATATTTGCAATATTGAGAAATCTGTTTTGAAGAATTTTGCTGATGTTTTTGAATACTTTCATGAATTTCATGTTATTCTGATTGAAAATCTCGCAAAAGTTGAACAGAAGACTTGCAAGCCAGTCAATATTCAACTCCAAATTTGTCGTTTTCTCCATTTTTTCACTTATTAATGTTAGAAATCTTTCTAAATATGCAAGAGGGATATTAGGACAAATTGATGATATGGATTTCTTTGGAATCTAACCAAATTTTTTATTCTTTAAATTTAATATTTTTATGAAAGAAACATTCATATAAACAGCTTCGAGCAATTTATCTTCATTTATTTGCAAGGCCATCTGATTTATAAAATCAGAATAAATAAATGTGTTAAAAGTTACTATAAGTGAGTTAAAATAATCTCCTTTTTGAAAATGGTTCAAAACAGCTTCTCGAGAAATCCCCTCACTGAGTTCATATGGATTAAAATACTGATTTTCATTTAAACTGAAAATTGAAATTCCTTCAGTTGTTGCAGCTCCCCAATTTTGTCCATTTGGTGAAAATTTAATTCCTTTTATTCTAAATTCAAATTAAAAATTTATAAATTTTGATTTCAATACTCGATTATTAATTTTGTATTCCTCTTCATGTAATTAGGATGTTTTGAACCAGGCAGAACATTGTCTTTTCTATATTTTAGATAAATATTATATTTATTAAACTTTCCAATTATTAACCTTTCCTCATAATCCGAATCAGTGAAGTTGTCGATCTCATTTATGTTAATTTGATCCTTAATGTTTTTGCTGTTTAATTTATCAAGCATTCCATCAAAGGCTCGATTTACGCTTACTCTGAATCTTTTTATAAGTAATCTATGTCTAACCTCATAAAGGCAAATGTATTTGCTTCTGCCACCAGCTAAAACATAGTCTCCATCTGCACTATAGCATAAACTTTTAAAATGTTTATTGCTGGTGTCCTTTTTTGCCACCAACTTCCCTTGCTCTATTCTTCCTCCTCCTAAATCTTTTTTACAATCCATGGTTCCTCTAATTTGTCTATCTTTAATATTCCAAAGGTAGATTTCCCCTTTCAAAGTTGTGCAGCAAACTTCTAAACCATCAGGTCTAAAGGCAACATCTGTTATTTCGCTATTATGTTCTAAAATTTCGATTTCACGATTTTTTGCATAAAGATCATATATTCGGACCGTTTTATCCCATGATCCACTGACTAGGACCCCCTATAAAGGATTATATTAGAAAACTAAAAATAAAGATAAAATTACATCAATTGGAGAAAAAGACATGCAAGATATAGGTCCTTCATGACTACTTAAAACTTCCAACAGATTGCCTGTTTGCAAAGACCAACAATAGACATTATAAGGATCTAAGCTTCCAGCGCAAATTACTTCTCCACTAGGATCAATAGCTAGACATGAAAATTGAGTTGGTACATCAGCCTTCATCACTCTGAAATTTCTATATTTTGAAGTGTCAAAAGCTCGAACAGTTCCATCATAACTTGCTGTTATGAGAGTGTTATTAGATTTGGGTGTGAATTTTATAGCTGAAACTTTTGAAACATGTTCGGTAAAAGTTGCAAAACAAAAATAAGACTTTGAGTCCCATAATTTCACCTTTCCTTCAGAAGTGCCAGATGCAATAATCTTCCCGTTATATGAATAATCAAGGCATTCAATGTCATAGGAAAACCCTTGTTGATTGAAAATGTACGTTTGGGATCTCCATTCCCAAACCATAAGTTGATTGTTTTTCGCTACTCCGAATGCAATCCAACTTCCAGAGGGATTAACTGAAATAGTTGTAAATTTATTATCGGTGATTGCGAAAGTTTGGAGATCCGTGTATTGGTTGTTATCAACTTGGTAGAGTCCAAAGGTACCGTTTTTAAATCCAACAATTAGAAGGTTAGATGCATTGTGATATACAGCTATCTTAATCTGATTAAATATATAAAAAAAATTTTTATCTAAAAGTTTTTTTACAGCTGTGTTTTTTGAAGTCAATTCCTGCCTTTTATCAAGAATAAAACGACCATTGACACATTTTTTTTCAAATTCTGAAAGAAAAGGATCTTCTTTTTCTGGTTCAAATTCTTTTCCTTCTTCATTATCAAAATCATCTTCTTTTTGGACTTTTTTTCCGGTCGTTTCATTCAATTTTATTTTTTTGCTGGGCTTGAATTTTTGAAAATCTTTGAGCTTTTGATAATTTTCTGTGATATAATCATCGACAAATTTCCACACCAACACAACGCCATCTTTACCAATCGTTGAGAACTTTGTTTAATATTTTTTCTAAAGATTTAATTATTATTCATACATATTTCATATCCGGAGAGAAAAAGGAATGAACACATACTTTTTTATGCCCTGTAAAGGTAAATGGCTGAAAATCAGAAATATTGTGTAAAGCCCAAATTTTCACCGTCAAATCTTTGCTCATTGTCACCAAAAATCTCGAATCAGGTGACCAAATTACACCCATAATGGGTTGTGTGTGGATGGCTTTGAGTTTTTTGTAAAGGACTAAAGGTTCTATTGATTTCAGAAAGCTAGGAGCTTCGAAGACTCTCAAATTTCCATCACTAACTGCAGCCAAAAATCTATTAATTTCCCAAAAACAAAAATTAAAAACAATTAGACAATTTGGTTTATACTTGCCATCAGGACTAAATTTAATATCCAAAATTTTGGCCTTAAAGTTGAAATGGCTTATTATCTGATTGGTGATCAAATTAATTATTATTGAATATCCCTCTTCATCAACTAAAATAATTTTGCCAGAATCGGGGGAGATGGCCACTCTAGAAATATCACTTCTTGTTTCCTCAGGCAATGTAGTTGTAAGATTGCTGAGTTCAGGTATATATTAAGAGAAAGTGTTTTATTATACTTTTCAAGATCGATTATTGTTAATTTATTTCCAACTGGGGAAAAAAGTATGTTTTTCTTTTCAGAAAATGCAATGTTGCCTTTCTTGTAAATGCTTCCACATAAATTGCTGAACTTAAAATAGATGGAAATGAAAAAAAGAAGAAAAAAAATAAAACCTTATAAGATAAAAGCATTTAGATATTTTTTTTTTTTATTAGATGAATATTAATAAATTTCCTAAAAATATTTCTTTACAAAAAGAAATTTAATTTGAAATTTTTTTTTTTTTTTTTTTTTTTTTTAAGCGAAATTATTTATTTTTTAAAATAAAATTTTTTTTTTAA
>Ga0302186_10003240_pt1 | contig 12019 bp, 10 predicted proteins | sample II_Bog_E1_2_FD_198782 | JGI IMG/M metagenome (GOLD analysis project Ga0302186, IMG submission 198782) | Peat permafrost microbial communities from Stordalen Mire near Abisko, Sweden - II_Bog_E1_1 | ecosystem: Environmental > Terrestrial > Soil > Wetlands > Peat | place: Sweden: Abisko... | reverse complement strand
GTTTGATCATCCTCCACGATATAACGAGCAAGTTTCATGGCTTAGCTTCTCTCAAGTCGAAGTGGTTCGTCAGAAAATATTTCTACTAGTCGGCCACACCGCAACTCTTCTTCATCTTTTGTGAAGAGATCACTGAGTTGATGAATGGTTGCATTATTTAACAGCGTAGCCAGCACCATCAAAGAAAGTTCTATATCTTAGAATCGGACAGGCGGTAAGTGTTCAATCCTCTGCACAATAGTGATTTGCCTCTTTTCCTTTTTCTTTTTGCGAAATTAGTTTTCTAACAGGCGTACATTGTCCTTTTCTCGCTCTAGTTAATCCCTAAGCTACTATATGATGCGTCTAAAGCGGGCATTTTAAGCCCTCAAATCATTCTTTTCCTTGTCATCATTGGTCAGTTTATTTTCATTAATTTTTTAATTCTTCTTGAGTTTTTGATACTCACTATTGAGAATATCCTTCTAGCTCTCTAAGCGACGTTGATCCTCTTTCAGGTCTTCAATGGCCTGTTTTAGTCTGGCCACTTCTTAGTTTTCCTTCTTTTGCTCTTCGATTTTAAGTTGATTGACTCTCTTAAATAGCAAATTCTTGTTTTAGTTATTCAGTTTTTATATCTCTGCTTCTTTTAAAGTTAGTTTGCTTTTCAAAGTGTCGATTTACTTCCGGAAATCGTTCATCTGTCTGCGTTGAATGGCTTGGCGCGATTTCAATAAATTTTTATCATTTTCAAAGAGACGAATGGTAGCTTTATGCTTTTAGTTCTCCTCCTTGATTAATTTCAGAAATTTATTTTATAAATTTCCCTATGGCTAATCAATAGCAGTCATAGAAGTAATGATGCATTTAAGACGAATAGTTTAACGTAGCAGATACTCTTTTTCGACACTTGCCTCATCAAAAACACAAACATGGGGGAGATGTTTCAACTCTTTGATTTTTTATTCAGCAGAAAGGTACAATTAGTTGAGTTATTGTATCTTTTTCTTTAAAATTTCAGTGTAGACAGGTTGTTTCTTGCTCTCATCCTGCCCCATTGCCTGCTCCCACTTCTCTTGAATTCCTTCCAAAAACTTAATCTTTCTTTAATACTCACTCATCTTAAATTTGAGAGTGGTGGTTGTTTGCTGTTCGGTTTTAAGCTGTTGTTTAATGGCCAAATTCTCTTCCATTAAAGTTTAATAATCCCTTTTTTCAAACTTAGGGTCGTACTTACGAATTTCTAGAGACTGTCTTTTATCGAGATTAGCAGCAGGATGTAACAATTTCTCAAGGATGTTATCACTAGTTAACTGCATGTTATCGATATTTTTGAGTTCTTCCTTGCTGAATAGAGACAAACGTACATATCTGGCTCTTTGTGTTGTGTCAAACTCTTCTTTGAAAGTATACGCTTCATTTATCGAAATCAATAACTTTCTATCGGCTTAACTCAGATTTTAGACCATTCCAACTTCATTACTTCAACTAAAAATGCTGGCATGACTCTTCAAAACTTTATTTCAACTTGTTATATAAGTGTTTGCGCTTGATTGTTTATTACTAAACCTATAACTCGGCGCCAAATTGCATGAGTCTTGACAAGTTCTTTAACATGCGGCCTAAACCTGCACAACAGAAGATGGATCTCTAAAACCCATAGAAGGAGAATGCTCTCCCCTGGGTGGAAAAATAGTATTTCATTGTTGACTTAGTCGCCCCAATAAACTAGAAGATATTGCATTTCAAGACGAAGTTACAAGTTCACTGCAGAATGTCTTAAAAACTGGAAATGTATCGCTTTTATCACTAAGTTACCTCACCTTCTATTTTATGGTCCTGCAGGGACAGGCAAGACCTCAGCTATTATAGCACTCAGTAAATAGCTCTTCGGGTAACTATCGAAACACACAGACCTAAGTTCTATAAAGAAAGAGTATTGGAGTTGAATGCTTCTGATGAACGAGGCATTGCAGTGATCAGAGAAAAAGTGAAGCGATTCGCTCAGCTCATGTGCGTAAAAAACACAGACAAGTAAGGTGTGAGAGACATAGAAACTATCCGTGTCCTAACTTTAAAGTGATCGTGCTTGATGAGGCCGATCTTATGACGAGCTAAGCTCAAAGTGCTTTGAGAAGAGTAATAGAGGATAATAGTAGCACTACTCGTTTTTGCATCATCTGTAACTATATTACCAAGTAACTTCAATAAAATTCAGGATCATTGAACCTCTCTCTTCAAGATGCGTCAAATTTAGATTCAAATCCATTCCAGAAAACGCGCAACTCGAGAAACTTAATGCTATCTGCACTAATGAAGGAGTACGGCTTCAACAAGGACAGCTCCATGCTCTTCTCGAGAAAGGGGATTTGAGGCAATCCATTAATAGTCTGCAGAGCTTCCACAGACTCACCATCATCCCAGAGGAACTATTACCTGTAACTGAGAGTTTTGGTGAGACAGTTATGGACCAAATTTGCATGTGTTCAAACATAAAGGATGTATATAAGTTGGGATTAGAGCTTGGGTATGAAGGTCGTGCTTGTGATGAGTTGCTGCATGCATTGTCGCGATGTGTAATAGCAAAAGAATCAAATGAACGTAAAAAGGCCATAATGTTGGAAACTTTGAGTCGAGCGGAAGAATCTCTCCTTTTGGGGGCAACTGAATTACCAGTGGTGTAAGTGTTGACGTCTCTCTACTATGTGATGCATTTGCAGATGTGATGTGATGTGTTTGATTCTATGAAATAATATACTTTAATCATGTCATTAAATAGTTGGCTCAGACAAAGACAGGTTGTGGGTGCTACTGCTGTCCAAACTGCAAAATCAAAATTACGCGCCTTGAACAGATGATTAATGAGCTATTTTGCTTGATGAGTGAATATTTGCCGGAGGAATTGGAGGGGCTCAAACAAACACATCTTACCTCAGGCGATGAAATCTACCATCCAAGTCCAGGAAAAGTTCCACGAAAATACATTATGAAGCAAAAAGAAAAACCGGAAAAAACATCGGGGACATCCAATGATATGAATCAAAGGGGCAATGCCAAAGGGATTGAGCACGTGCAAAAATCATCCAAGAAAAGTGACGTCTCTTCATAAAAAACAAAATCCAGGAAAGATTTTACTTTGGACTAAAAAAAGTAGATTGTAGCGAAAGTACAATAAAGCGTACGAGTTGGTGGTAAAATTGCAACGGTCTGCCAGCAACTCGGTATCAGTGACCGTTCCTACCAGCGATGGAAGATGATGATCGATAGTGGTTTGGACGTCGACAACTCCGATGACGACATGGTAATTCATCATTCTAACTTTTGATATTTAATCACTTTATCAATTAATAAATGAAAAGATCATCCGTCTTTTGAGATTAAGTGCAGTTCAGTTGCCATCTTTTTTGCAATATAGATGTCATTGTGCATTGCATTTAAAAAACTGTCGAAGGTTTAGAATTTGCCTTAGAAACGGATTAATTCCAATAACTTCATATGTACTACGCACTCGTAAAAATCACCTTCAAATTAGTTGAACACATAGGTTTATATTACTCTTTTATTCAGTAAATTTTAATAGTGAGGGTTAGTTCCTATGCAACACACTCCACCGTATTTGGTTCCTCCTTCGAAACTGAACTAAACCAGGTAAACTCCGTTTGGATAGTCATTGATAAGTTATTATATCTCTTTGGTGACGGTGATGTTGGCTGTGGGAAAACCCAATTGTGTTTTGGCAATTCCCTTTCCATGAATTACAACTGAGGAGAACTCCACACTATCAACGGGCATACTAGTACCCCAATCGGCAAATTCTCCATTCTTTGGTCGTTCATGTAAAGGTATTACAGAAAGTAGAGTTTCAGGTTTTTTTAATAGTACTGAATATTTTTTCTAGTACGCTTGAATTCTGAGGCTGGCATGAAGTTATAAGATTTGTTCATAATTAAATCCATCATATCTTCTTTGGCAAATATCTCGAAAGGACTCAATTGGTCTAATTTAAGTAAGAATTACAGAAAACCGCTCTGAGAGCCTAAACCTGTTTTCTTCGCAAAATATCAGAGTAAAAAGCATAATTGTTGGGAGTTATAGTTGAAATGACTATATGTATGAAGCTGTACTTGGGTGATAGTAATGGATGATGGGCTTAACCACTTGTATGTACTTGTTGAAGTACCGTTACTGAAGCTATGTTTTAAGTTCGTTTTTGTTGATTTACATCCAGCGCTCAAGGCTGGATAAGTAGTTTGCTAGATCTAAAATGCAGGAAAGATTGATCAATTGTTTAACCATGACGTTTAGAAAATATACGCTATTTTTATGCAACTAATTAAAGGAATAACAACAGAAAATAAGCATTCATTAAATATACAACATCTAGTAAATAAAAACGGATTTTCAGTTCCATGCAACAATTGGAGAAAACATTTATCAATTAGGTTATCACATATTCAAGGGGAGCTTTTGTGAAAAACTACCGTCTTTAGATGATTGGGAATATCGAGTGACTACCATAACAAAAATCATAATTATTACAACTAAATTTCATCCTAATACAATTATATACAAATTTAACTACTTTATCATCTCCTCTCTAATTATTTAAACTCAAAGAGCTTTATTAGCATTAGACTATACTTCTTCATCACTTGACATCCAGCAACGCCTGAATGCTGACTATTGTTGGTCGATTGATAATCCAAGCTATAGAGTACCTATAATTGACGTATTATTAGAAATATATGCATGACGATAGCAGGGGTAAGACAAGCACATTTTGATGCACACCTCTTGAAAATACCCCTTTGTTTAGCATTGTTGAGTACACTTGTACACGAGCCTTCCATATTGCTGTTGATCATTCTTCCCAAAGGTGATAATTATGCAGCAGATTATCAGCACGATAATTTTTGCCACCATTATATATATTATGCAATCTGCGCATTTATAAATTTGTTACGATATGCGGTCTTCGCTAAAATTAACCTCGACGACCAAACTAGGCAAGGAGGAAGCGAGGAAGTTTAAGATCATAGTGAATTGTTTGTACGAGGCCAGTGACTCCTTCGACTTTCGAGAACCAGTTGATTGGAAGGGGATGGGTCTCACTGACTATCTGACTATCGTCAAGTATCCCATGGATATGTCGACTGTGATGCGAAGGTTGAAAGAAGAGCGCTATACGCGTGTTGAAGAGGGAGTGGATGATCTACAGCTTATCTGGGATAATTGTAAGGCCTATAATCCAGACAATTCATGGATACACTCTGTGGCTGAAAAACTTGAGCGCTCTTTCAAGAAGATGGTACGTAATTATTTCCCTGATCTTAACATCACTATTCCGACAAGTATTTCCAGCTTATTCAGAACCTATTGAGGAACAGAAAGATACTACTGGACCTGCAAATCTTTTTGAGGATGAAGGCTAAGATATCACTTACCAACAAAAACTTAAGTTTAGTTAGGAACTCAGCTTTCTTTCCTCCGAACATTTGTCCAAAGTCCTTGATGAAATAATAGCCAAGTGCCCTCAAGCCTACCGTGATATGGGCGAGGGAAAGGGCCAAGTGTTAGTCGATAATATGGACCTCATTTTCTTCAACGAAATATCAATGTATAATTAATATTAGATAGCATGGCTCGCAATCTATTGGCTTCTGGCAATGGCGAACCAATGGACTAGGAAGGAGACGATAAACCCATTCGGAGTAGGGGGAGAGGCCGTCCTCCGAGCTCACAAAAATCTTCTTGATTGACAGCTATACTTAATTGTTAATTGTTTTAATCTCAGCATCTGTTGCATACTTTAAATTTATCATATGAGTTTTCCCCTTTATCATGAGGATCTCTGTTAACTTTTTGAACGAGCCGATTGTCCATCTATCTTTGGACGGCGGGAAAAGAACGATAACAGTCTTAACGAGTTGGAAGTTGAAAACCTGGGCTTGGAATAGTCAATCAAAGCAATGAAGGCTATTGTTGAGGCAATGGTTTATCTAAGACTGAACCTGGTGATGCCTTGTCAATTGAGATTCAATTATGTTCTTCGCAGGAAAGGTCAGTGGGGTCTTTGCCACGCAATCTGCGAGCGAGGTGAAGATCTAGGGAGCTAGACTTAAGATAGTTATAACCCGGAAGAATTTTCATATCATAACGACGCTGAGGACTAGCTTGTTTGGAATATGGGGAAGATTTGGCTGCGATTTTTCACTGTTCAGCCCATCCGTATACGTAATATGAATCAAAATAAAATAAACCAAGCAATTGATACAGGAGTAGAGAAAGGAGCTGTTAACTCTCTCCTTAAAAGAGTTCTAAATCGTAAGGATAGGATTAGTTTTTAAGAGTTAGTTTCTTGCGAATTTTTCACCCCTGAATCATAAGAGAAGAGTAAATATTTTTCATCAGTAATTAGCCACCTCAAAACTCTATCAAGCATTATGCTAACTAGTAAAACTCACATGAGTAAATTAGCATCCAAAAATCCCTACCTGCAGGAATTACGCTACCGTCACTTCATGGAATACCTTGAGATAGATGTTTTTCTAGAAAATATTAAGAGTGACATTCGTAGAGATTATTTCACTGGCGAGGAGAGACAAAAAACCAGTTGCGAGTTCACTTTTTATATCATTAACTTGCAAGATTATATGAACATGGTCAAACTCAATACCTAACGTCTTTAAATGAGTGAGCGCTTTGATGGCATAGAAGACCGCATCTACTATTCCCGTTTCACTGAACGTATGCTCAAGCTCAAGGAAACTATCGATCGTAAGGCTAAATTGCTAAGAACCAATGCATACCTGGATCCATCTCTACTGAAGTTCCTGGAAGTTCCTGAGAAAATGGATCCTATGCTAATTTACGGATAATTTAAAATGGTAAGAGTAAGCTTATGCAGTGCATGATCGAATACGTCGAGTATCTCAATGATGATCTAAGAGCAAACGAAAATGATTTGGCATCCTTACGTATGATGACTAAAATCTACATTGCAAGAACTAGCTCATACATCTTCGACGAATATCGGAAAGAGGTTTTCGCACCGTTTCTTCAATCAGAACAGGATTTTAGCATAAAGAAGATCTTGGGAAGGATTAACGAGTGCAAGAAAATCGAACCCTTGAGAGCTTTACTTTTGAATATAAAGTAGTTTTACTTTAAAAACTGATAATATCAATTTTATTTTTCCAATTTTGAAATCAAAGAAACATCACCAACAGTCTTTATTTTTGATTAGATTTCTTTTCACCAATAAACACTACAATACATAATTTAGCTTCTATTCTGTATCAAACAAAATTGGGTGGCATTAATTTTATTCCATGAAGAGTAATATCTATTCAAAGGTTAAAACTATTAATCTAGACTCACATATTTTTAGGTAGGATTTTGCACCCATTCGGTCCAAATTGCCATCGCATCTGCTCAAGACCTTGGCATAAAGAAAGCGAAGATAGCCTAAACTTAAGATAATTGCAAAGAGGACCAATGCGAGCTATTTCACATAAGACCAAGACGGATTACAGAAATTATAAGTTTTAACTCCGTTGAGAATGGCTTTAAGTGATCAGAAGACAGCCAACGATAGCTTTTTAACCAATAATAATCGATCTAAAACAATATTTTCAAATAAAAGGCACAGCTCGCAAAGTGAACATCTTCCCAATTTTAGAAGATACCACGCGAGTCCTTTCCTTCCTAAGAATCCAAACGAGACCACTACCAAATTAAACGAATAATAAGTTTAATAAAACTAGGATCTTTTCGAAATAGAATTGAAAGAAGTAAGCCCAATGCATAATAAAATTCGATTCGAACAATAGCGCAAACTTAATCTCAATCCCTACACAAAGGACGAGTATATTTATATGAAAAATCAGCAGATCGATCAGATGATTCGAATACAGCGTTCAGGAAAATTGAGGAGGATCAGCAGCATGTAAGGGTGTTGATAGCTAGAACCAAATCGTACAAGGTGGGAACAATCGAACTGATACCATCCAGTAACCACAAGACCATCTCTCTGAAAATGCAACCTCCCAATCATATGCAAACAAATGACCATCATAAATCCTAAACTAAAACGCAGGCCAAGAGATAAATGTAAGTTGAGCCTTCTCCATGGGAGTGGGGACTATTTGAATAGCAAAAAGATGAGCTTTTATGATACTAAGTGTTTTCGATAATTCATTATGAAACCATTAATTAGGATCAACTCATATATATAAATTATGAGCGAGCATAAACCGAAGTGATAAAAGTCATCCGATTCTGTTCTGGCTGAACAAATAAAAATACTATGCGTTCGGAATTGATTGCACTGATTTATGTATTTCAAATGATAATATTAATCTAGTGGTGAGAAGTAAGTTTAGGGCTGTTTAAAATCGGTGCTGGTTGACTCCTTTTGCCTATCATTTACCCTCTAACAAAATTGTAATAATTTTAGATTGCAGTTCACGTAGTTGTATGTAATTCTCTAATTAATTCAATTAGGAAGAACCAGACATCAGATCATCAATGAAACAGTCTCAATTGGCTAAATCCCGCCTTCCATGATTGAAGTTGCTGGCCTGCAGCACTCAGTCTTTTACTTTTTTTGCTTTAGCACAGAGGATAAGTAGATGCAATTGAAGAAAGGGAGGGAAATAGCGCGAATTTACGGCCCAAAAAAATGGACAAAGAAAGCACAGGAGACCTAAATCGGAGATTAAATATTTCTTTAAGTGAAAATTTGAATTTGTGGTAGTGGTTAGAGTTTGTGGTGAATTGAAAATGTCAGTCAATGGTTCAAGTTAACAGTCAGGAAAAGGAACAATGCAGGTATTGAGCAAGCGGGAACAGATGAAGCTTGACCAGGCCATCAAAATTATTGAATCCCAGGAGGTAACCACTCTATCAACTCAGAAGACATAGATTAAACATCCCAAACGCAGGGCGCACCATCACCCCTCGCCAAATGAACCCCAACCCCGCAAGCAATTCAAGGTACCCCGCCCCTTACCCAGGTTGATGACTCACAGCAATCAAACAATCATGATTAACCCATATCATCTCCTGCAGACAGTAGTGATCTCCTCTCTCGGAGCTCACCTCTGGATACCAAGCCCCCTAAATAAACTCCTAATCATCTAAACCCGGCCTATGAACTGCCAGAAGGTATCATCTTGCTCATTTAGGTTAAGGAAATATCTTCAACTATCTCATGTGTTCAACCTACGCTTAAAAATAGAAGCAGATGGATAAAGAAGGTCAGAACTGGAGTGCAATTGACCAACTCGGCAGTTAATTTTTAAAATTACTGGACAGTTCTGCCTCTGCGAGGCTGTCTCAAAAGTTAGACGATAAATTTAAGGAAGTAAAGGATCGACTAAAGGAACCTCTCGGAAAAGTTCACAGATAATTCAACCAGAAATTCCTCAAGAGATAGTTCCTAGCACAGTGATAAGTTCTCATATTCCATTATTCCTAAATTAACCCTCATAATTTCTAAATCGAGATGATGAAACTGCCAAATAGATGTCCCGTGTTGTGAGTAAAAGAACAAAAAAATACGAGTTTTATCTATTGACAGTAATTCAAATATAATGTTATTTGAATAAACCCTGTAATCTCCATTTAAACTTCAATTCCTATTTGATTAAACCTTAATGTACTCATGCTCCTACGACAAAATGATTTTTGAAGCAGAGCAGAATAGCTGAACTAGGTTACTTTTTAAAGCAATTATTTTGAGATTGTATGCCCACCACTACCAAATATACTTAGACGATCTGATGAATATTGCAATTAATTGGCAGACAATCAAAACATTCCCTTAAATTGACTTGCATAAGCCATTGGACCCACTGGAGGATGCGCCTTTATTAGCAAAATTGTACCACTGCGGTGAATTTCGTAAATTTAGGTGTCAAATCTTTACCATTTAGTCGGATATAGGCTCCCCTGTTACCAGAAAAATCACAGTAGTTCGGAGCACTAAAGATAGTGATGCATCTTCCTCCATGAGCCTATTCGTAACCCTCGTCTTTCACTTCGTGCGATCTAATCAGAATACCTAAATAACTAATGGAATACTGAGGCCATTTGTATCAAGAAATTTTTTAGTAATATCAGGGCCAAAACCCATAGAGGCACCTCTCTTACTCGGTGATCGTCCATTTTGGGGAGTTGGGTCAGCCCAAATTAAATCACACATCATTCCTTTTTCAGGAGGCTCAACAAACCTAAAAGCTTCTCTGATATCTTTAAGAGAAATAGAATCTTCAGAAGGAAGACCTCCGTGACAGACCATAACCTTTTTGTTGTAAATATATGCAAGGGGTAGTGCGCAAAACATCTCTGAAAATGCCTCATAAACCCCAATATCTTTGTATTTGGCTTCCACTTCTCCCTTAAAACCGTAGATATGATTTACTTGCTTAGCTTCGTGATTGCCACGAGTCATATGTAAAAAGTCTTTGTTGGCAACTTTCCAACCTATGAGTGTAAGCATACACTAGACTGAAAATGATCCTCTGTCTACGAAGTCGCCGTTAAAGTGATATTTGTTGTTAATAGCTGGAAATCCGTTGAGTTTAAAGATATTAAAGAGATCGTAGTATTGTCCATGAATGTCGCCACAAATTGTGATCTCCTCAGTTTCTTCAATAGGATAGTCAACCAAGGTTTCATAAGAGTGAAGAATTTCTTTGCATTTTTCTATCAACTGCAGCGTATACCTTTTGTGCAATGCTTTTTGATCCTTGAAGCTTTACATCAATTTAATCATCCTTCATTAAACATTATTTACCATTATGCAGAAACATTCTCATTTTATTCGAGTCTAAGACCATTATAATCATTCTCAACAACAATTTCTCTCCAATTCCTATAAGGCTTTTCCTTCTTTGGACCTCTCTCCTTATCATCATGCAGCGATGCCAATTTTTTATTGCGAATGTACTCATCATTCTCGTTTTTGCAGTTGACTAATTTAGAATAAATGAATTCATCCTTTTTGCCTGATATTTCAAAGGCCTAAATGGCAGTGAAAATACTTTTAAATAAGCATTATAGGCTTATTTGTAATGCAGCAACACCTCTTGGGCAAAGGCCAAACGAAGATAGGCCTTTTCATAAGTTGGATTATTTGTTATACTACTCTCGGCATCAGGAATAGCTAGCCCATAATTTTATAGTTTGATTTGTGCGAAGGAACGGTTCGCATAGTAGATGCTGAGTTTATTTTTTGGCACTCGGGAGCCTTAAGCAAGGGCAGTTTCAATGGCTTTCGAGTACAAATCGATTGCCTTTTCAAAATGATTATCTTTTAAGAAGACATTACCATCCTCTTTGAATTTTTAGCTTATCGTGAGTGGATCTAACATATCGACAGTCAAAGTTGTTTGATATTAATATAAATAATCAAATTAATTATTTTAGTCAATGGTGGTAATTCCTAAGACCAGGAAGACTTACTGCTCTAAGTGCAGAACTCATACTGTGCATAAGATTACCCAATACAAAAAAGGAAAAGAAAGCAAGGCAGCCCAAGGAAGAAGGCGTTACGATAGAAAACAGTCAGGGTATGGAGGACAAACCAAACCTATCTTCAGAAAAAAAGCTAAGACTACCAAGAAAATTGCGCTGAGACTGTAGTGCTCTAAGTGCAAAAGACGTCGTGTTATATTGGTTGGCCGTGCAAAAACAGTGGTCTTGATGGAGATCAAGGACATTAAAAAGAAGAATCAGGGAAAAGGAGATGCCCTCTTTAAATGATAGTTAGCTATTCAATCCCATTCTAATTTAACTTTGCCACGATTGAAATTAATTCTTTTAATTTACTGATACTGATAGTTATATTTGAGCTTGAATTGCTTCTCCTTATTTGACAAATATCAAGGTTATGACCTCTTCATAGTCATTATGCTAGACAATTCATTCAAAAATTAATCAGCCAAGATACCCATTAGTTTTATTATACGGCATAAACACCAAGATTAATAATTTACAAAAATGAATTTATCCAATAGATACGACTATTCATTCA
>Ga0302186_10003239_pt1 | contig 12023 bp, 9 predicted proteins | sample II_Bog_E1_2_FD_198782 | JGI IMG/M metagenome (GOLD analysis project Ga0302186, IMG submission 198782) | Peat permafrost microbial communities from Stordalen Mire near Abisko, Sweden - II_Bog_E1_1 | ecosystem: Environmental > Terrestrial > Soil > Wetlands > Peat | place: Sweden: Abisko, Stordalen... | reverse complement strand
GGTTTCGGGATCGTCCCGATAATTTTTTAATTTGATCAAAAAAAGCATTTTAAAGTTTAATTTCTCGAGCTCTGAAGAAAAATTTTTAAAAAAAATAAATAAAAATATTTAAAAGGAATAAAGTTTTAGATTTTGTAACTTTTAATTTCTCAAGCTCTGACGAAAAGTTGAAATATAATCACTTCTACTCATATATTTATAAACCCAAAATTTAAATCAAATTTCCAAAACATGTTCAAAAAATCTTGTAATCTGAGCCTTCTTCTTCTGAGAAATTCCAAAGCATACCCAATCCGCGCTTCTTGTCAACCCAAGTCACCAAACCAGATCCAACCCAAGTCACCAAACCAGATCCAACCCAAGTCACCCAACCAGATCCTAAGGTCGTCAGTTCTCCGCGACCAGCAAGCACTATTTTATTAAACTTCTGATTATTTATTGTATTTAATTTAACTCAGTTCTACCAAGCGAAAACCCAATAAAAACAGAAAAAGAAGATAAAGGAAATAATGGACAAGACCGTAAAAGCAATTTTAATTTTTTATATATTAATTCTATACATTTTTAATGAAATTCTATTATTTTTTAGATAAGTGGGGATTCTGGGAGGGCTTGCTCGGAGGATGTACGTTAATTAAAATCTATTTTAAATTAATTAAAAATTTTAGACTTGTTAACTATCGGAATTTTTATATCCATTCCTATTTACAATTCTTATTATGAAAAAATGTTGAAGGAAAAGGGTATTTTGCATAAATTTGGCAAAGATGATGCCTATCAAATGTTTTTGCCGAAACAGACAGTTGAGAATTTGAAGCCAGAACGTCGAATGAATTTTACACCCAATCAATCAATCCTTTCTGTTGTAGTGGGCGATAGTGGGATAGGCAAAACCGCTGAAATTTGCCAGTATGCCAAGGAGCTCAGAGAAGCCGGTCATCCTGTCACACCACTTGAGTAAGGATACCAACTACAGTTTTAAGAACCTTTTGGAGAAAATATTTGGTACTTCAGATGAACAAATTATTATCGAAACCATCAGAGATAATTTTACCAAAAAAGACATCGTTCCAACCCTCATCATTGACAATATCCATTATGCTGTCATAAACGATAAAATTGATCGAGGTTTGTTGACGTTTTTCAATGGGCAATTTTATCAAGGACTTAAAATGGCCATCATCATGCTTGCATCAGTCAATGGCGCTGCCTATGAAATGAACGATTGTAATTTTTTTCATTGGATTCTTTTTATATTTTACGAAATAATTAGGCTCTGGTTATAAGGGTCGACTAAAAATCAAAGAAATACCACCTTTTTCAAAGGAATTTATCAAAAATTTTCTTAGATCCCAGAGCACTTTGAAAAAAGACTCAGAACTTGAGAAATACATTGAAATGTTTGACGGGAATATCATGTTTATTAAGGATTTTGTCGATTCAAATAAAAATTTAGAAGGTATTTTTATTGTTTTTTTCATGTTAATTTTAAATTTAGATTGGATTGATTTAAAAAAAAAATCCATTAAATCAGAATTAACTAATTTGGGTGCTATGTGCAAGCCAAAAAATATCCCCAAAATATTGAAATCAATTCATGAGTGCAAAAACAAAGAAGAAGGGTGGTCTAATTTTGAAGATATTAAAGAAGGGGACGAGCTTTATCCAATTTTAGGAATTTTAGAGAAAAAAGATTTGATTATTCAAAGGAGATTGACTCAATTTAAGTTAAAAAATGGATTAACAGAGCAAATTTTGAATGATTATCAATTCTAGTTTATAAATTTATTCATGATTTTAAATTTTAGTTTATGAATTTATTTTTTTATTTTCCATTATTTTGTTTTGTCTTGCCTCTCATTGTCGCTACAAATCCTCTATTTTTATTGTCCTTTAGCGCTTCATATTTATGGCATCATTTCAGAAGGAATTTTTCGACGAGCATTCAAAAGAACTCTCAGATTTGGGTATTAATGAAAATTAATTAAGCCCAAACATATTTTTTCTCATATTTAAAAAAACAAAGTGAAATTCAATCAAGTTTAAAAAAAAAACTAAAAGTCAAAAACAAATCCATTCCAAGAATCCATTTTAACTTAAAAACTTCCTTCCCTACTCAAAACTCGAGCACCACCATTAATTAAATCAAAACAGAGCCAAACTACTGAAATCCAATAAGAAAAAAAAGCTTGTTTAACTCCAAAAACAAGTTTCGTAAAGAAAAAGACAAGAGCAGTTTGGAAAAAAATCTATAAAATATTAATTTGTAAAATATTGATTGTTTTGATTTTATAAAAGCAAAGAAATATTAAATTCTGAAAATTTTGTCTTTTAGGTTTAATTCTTAAAAATTATGGTAATATTCAATTATTCTCTTCAGCTTGTTCGTCTATTTGTACATCATTCGACCATAACGTGATATTATCTCTCAACAATTGCATGATCAATGTGCAATCCTTATAATTTTCTTGATTTACATTATCGATATTCGCAATGGCTTCCTCGAAGGCATTATTCGCAATTTGTTTCGCCTCTTCTGGTTTTTTCAATATTTCATAATAAAACACTGATAAATTTAATTGCAATCCTAATCTAATTGGATTGGTAGTGGCCAAATTATTCCTAGCCAAATTATCCGCTTCTTTATATGAATCTAAAGACTTTTCCACAGCATCATTATATTCTTGTTCCATGGTCAGAAATTCAGTCAAATATCTATTATAATCCCCCTTCATTTTCAAATAGAAGACTTTTGAATCAACTGCTGATTTGGTGTTAGGAATCAAATATCTATCAATGATATTCAAAATATCCTCGCATAAACTCTTTAACTCCTTTTCGATTTGATCACGATAGTTATTAATATAAGTAACATGGCTTTCATTTGCCTTGCGGTTTTCCTTCTGTTCTATCGCCTGTAAGACTCTTAATTCGGCTCTTTTGTTACCCACCACGTTTTTATATGCAGCTGAAACGATACTTCGTTCCTCTGTGTTCAATTCCACCTCGGATTTGACAAATTTACCGATATAATCCAACATATCCTGATAACGCTCAGTTTGTTGCGCCATTTTAGCCAGCAGTAGGAAGTCTTCACGGGTGAAGTTTCTCTCCATTTAATGAAAATTTCAAAATTTTTATTTTTGAATTCTAAATTTGTAACTCATTTTCTTAATGTTTTATTGTTATCATTAAGTTTTTCAAAAAAAATCAAGGTTTTTATGTTTTTGCTTGACAGAAAAATAAAATGTCTCAGTGATTGCGCGGGAAACAAATTGAAGATTTTTGTTTCTTCTCTGTTCTATTGTAAATTTTCTAACTACATTCTAATCAATTTTTTTCATGTGAAATCCTTAAAACCTAAAACTTTAAATGAATAATTTTTAAAACAATCTAAAAAATTCGTAAACTTTTTTAAAAACCTTTTCTTTTTGAAGAAACTTTTCCATCATATCGTTCAAAAAACATTCAATGACAATAAATCGTCATTTCCTCTTTTCCAAAATCAAAGATGAAATTTTTATCTACTTCAACATCCTAACTGAAAATCTTATTTTATCTGAGAAACTTGGTAAATGCGTTTTGATCATCAACTCTTTTCAAAAGCTCGGCTTAATCTTCCAAATTGCCTACAGTCAAATAAATTCCTTTAACATTTTGGGAGACATTCTCCATGAAGTCTTAAATTTTTTCATTCCATTGCATCTCTCCAATGAAATAAGCGTTAACTTTCTCTTTGAATTTAGTTATTGGTTGTTTTTCGCTTATCTAATCCTCCAATTCATTTACATTATAACCATTTTAGGCTCATTGAAGAATTATGAACTAGTCAAATTCGATTCCTTTCATATCCCGGGTCTAAATTATTACAAATATCTCAATTTGATCTTCATTTATATTTTCTTCCTGCCACAATTCTCTCTTTGTTGCTTTGGAGTCCAATGTTACCTGTCCTCTAATGAAAAAACTGTGCAAAACCTGACCTTTAATGAGGTTTACGATATGAAATGCGATTTCTTCACATTGCCCATATTTTTCCTTAATATATTTCAGCTTTTGGGTGTGCTTTTCTTGCAATTTTTGCATTCGCTTTTGTTATTCAATACTGAAACTCAATGGAAAAACAGCCTAGCTTATTCCTATTCGCCATTTCATACCTGCTATTTTCTTTATGAGATTTTCCTCACAATCCTTACCTTCAGCGGCTCATATTTTACCATTTTTAATATTGTGGTTTTTATTACCCAATGCGCTTTGATTTTTTATATATTAAACCATCATGTATTTCATAATCCTAACATAGAAAAGACGATGATAATGTTGATAAGTGGGGAAATGATCATGATCGCTTATTTCGAGATTTGTGGCTTTGTGGAAATGTATTCCAATATCAAATCGATCTATTGTTTCAACCTTATTTTTATCTTGATTTATATAAAAACCATTAAAATCGTCCAAAAGTATTATGAAAATTATATTGAAAATCTATTGACTTTGGATGTTTCCGATGTTTCACAGGAATGTCTCATAGATAAGAAGATCAAAATCTATTTTTTTTTTATTTTGACTCAGGACATACATCAACAAAACATAAATTATAAATTCGATGATTATCCCTCTTTTTTGATTCGTGGTTTCCAGGAATTCCATCGTGAACATTGTAAATTCGCTGAATGTCTTTGCAAAAATAAGAAGGAATTCATCTATGATTATTCCATCCGAGATGAATATGTTATAGATAAGGAAAAGCCTTCTAATAATCTAAACAATTTGATATATATCAAGCATTTATTAATGAACATCTATTATGTCTTCAGTAGCAGTAATAAAAGAAAAAAGAGCATTTTTCTTCGAATAAATATGGCTGCCTTTCTCTTTTATCAATTGAAGAATTTCCATAAATCAGTTGTTGATTGCATTGATATCAAATTAAATGGCCATCCACATATATTACATGAGATCCTTTTGGTTCGATTAATGAGAGATATCGATAAATTTCAATTCAACTTAGATAGAAACAAATGGGATATCCCAGAATATAGTGTTTTGGATTTCAGTGGACTCATGAGAATCGAAGATAATTATTTATTATTGAAAAGCGAAATCAAAAGCTTCATTACTGATTATATCTCTTTTTTGTCTGAATTAACCCAAGATCATCCAAATATTAATAATTTAGAGAATTCATCTCGTCTCTTATATATCAAAAGACTTCAAATCGATAATGTTTTCAAACGCAATGCAAGAAACCCGGTGTCGATCCGTTTATATATGGAATATTTAAGCAATTTGATTTTTTCCGATGACTTGAAAAAACCATTCGAGAAGGATTATCTCGAAAAACTTGAATTAATCCTCACAAATCAATCCAATGGTAAAGTTTTTTTCGAATTGGAGCTTTTATATAATGAAGATTCTATCATTTGTCAGATGGGATCTACAAAAAGCAATTTAGGACATATTATCAAGGCTAATGAAGGAATGGCGAAATTTGTGGGTTATACCATGGCTGAGATGGAATATGCGAATATCAATATTTTGATGCCTGAGAGAATCGCTGAGAAACATGATCGATATTTGTTGACTTTCATGGAAACGAGCAAAGGCAATGTGATTTATAGGGAAAGGAAGATCTTCGCGAGGAATAAGATCGGATATATTCAATTTTCCACGATTTTAATGAAGCCATTGTTCGATTATACACATGAAATCTACAAATTTGTGGCATATTTGCAGCCTTTCAATGGAGGGATTGAGTTCGCAGTGACTGATGAATATGGGTTCATCGATAGTATTTCCAAAGGATTGGGGACTATATGTAATATGTTGCCTGATAATTTCGAGTCTAAGAGGCTGTTGATTCAATCGATTTGTCCTAATTTAGCAGAGATTTTCATAGAAAAACAATTGACTGAAGAGTTGAAGAAAGATGAAAGAATAAAAGAATTATTAGTGAAAATTAGAGGAGGTAAATTAGATAATGGGGATTATATCTGTAAGGTATATCCTTATTTAGATGGTGTAGAGGATTTTAGGCAAATTATTGATAAAATTGGCTCGAAAATACAGAAGAAAGAATACGATGGCATTGCGGATTTGATAGAAGAATTGATATATTATAAGGAAACCATAGAATCAACAATTCCTAATAATTGCACGTTTATCTTACAAGCGACCCTTTTGATTTTATATTCTCAAGATAAAACCTTGGAAATGAACATATTTTGCTTCAAAGAGGTAGATAGCATCTATTTGGAGATCCCACAGCATATGTATGGCACTGATACTAATATATTTAAGAATTTGGAATACTTTCTTCTAATTAAACAGGCGCTAGGAAAGAAAAAAAGCAATAAATCGTTAAATAAAGATGAAATGGAAAGAATGGGCACGGTGTCGTTTTATAATAGCAACACTATCAAATCGATTTTTTCGAATAAAGATGATGTATTCAATGACCTGGAAAATAACATTTATAATGAATCGGATGATCTTTCGATTCATATGAACAAGAAGTTGGATGATATTTTTAAAAAGAAATGTAAAACGAAGAAAATTGTCGATCAGAAAACGGAAAAATTAATCAACAAATCATTAAGAAAAGTCATCACTAAACAAATGAGTTCACAAAGCACTTTAAAATCGAAGAGCTATTCAAATAAGAGGACATTGACTGTTGATGAAGAAAAGGGGGGATCATTTGATTTTTTGAATATGAATGAGAAAAAGGTCGAGGTGGAATTAATTGAATTTGAGAAGATTGACGAGGATGAAAACGAGGAAAAAACAGGTAAGCCAGATGTTGAAAAGGCCAAAGAAAATAAAGAAAAAGATGATTTCGAAATTGATTTTAATGATATTCTTGATAAGAAAAATAATGAAGAAAACAATAATGATGAAGAAAACAATAATGATGAAGAAAACAATAATGATGAAGAAAACAATAATGATGAAGAAAATAATGAAAATGAAGAAAAAAATAATGAAGAAAATGATGATGATTTTAATGATGAAGAAAATGATGATGATAATGGATATAATGATGAAGATGATGATGAAAATTCTGATAAAAATGATGTAAAAAACAAGGATGATGGAAGTAGCAAAGACGATAATTTTCTAAATGATCTTGAAGAAGAAAAGGACAAAGTCGATCCTGAAGATTCTAAAATCCACAAATCTTCCACCAATATCAGCATCAAAAACAACCCAAATGCTACTCACAAGTCTTCAACGTCCACCTTTAAGAGCAAAAAATTTGTCAATATGTTCAAGAAAAACCTCATAAATAGTTTTCAAAGTACTAAAAGCAGAACCATAGGCACAAGAGTCAACGCGAAAATGACCATAAATGAAAAAAATCAATTAGTTAAAGTTGAGGAACCAACAAAGGATCAGGAATCAGATCATGAAATAAACCGAATGAAAGAAAAACAATATGAAGTAGTAAAAAAACAAAATATTGCCTTGTTTAATGATGGAAAAGGTTCGAGTATCGGTTCTTCGAATGCTACGAACATCCAGGCTAGAAAAAGCCTCAGAGCGTCGATAAATTTTGATTTTTTACCAAATTCATTTAGAAAAATTATTTGGCTTTTCACTTTAAGCACCATTTTGATATTTGTCTCCCAAGCAATCAGCACTATTTATTTCCAATATTCAATTCAGGAGTTGGAGACGAGCGAAAAGGCAGATCAAAATTTCAATGACATATTTTTTTATTTAATGAGAATCTCGAATACTTTTTATAAGGTTTTGCTGTTGCAGGAGGGGTTTTTATATAATGGACTTGATGTTGAGAGCAAAAATTTGGTATTTAATGATTTTATGGGGTTGGTGGAAAACGATTCCAATACTTTGATTGAAAATCTGAAATATCTGGAGGGGAATTATAATTTATTGAGTAATATTGATTCTTCTCTTTACAATGATGATTTGAATTTGAATATAATAAACAACACTATAAATCTGAAATTTATGAAATCTATCTATCTCTTTTTAACGGATACTTTAGATTTGGCTAAAAGACCCTTGTCATTTGCCACAAAAAATAACAGCGAGGTGTTTTATATCCTGGGAAACATTAATAAATATTTGAATTTTTTCGAGGAAAATCAACATTTTGATCAATTGAATTCCGACATTGTGGATTCTATTAAACAATTGATGCTTACGATCTTTGGGTTGACCTGTGGGATTTTGTTTATGATGTTTGTGATGCGGATCGTGCTATATAAAAAATGTTACGATTATATCAATGATTTATTCGTGATGTTGGGAAGTGTCCCGAATGAGGATCTTCGTACTTTGCAATATTATTTAAAATCAATGAAAGTAATTTTTGATAATACTTTTGTGAACGTGAATGTGAAAAACAATGATGAAAATGACAATAATAATGAAAAACTTGATGACGTGAATCAGAATCAAATTTGGCAACAAAAGGGTAATTCCAATGATTCTGATCTAAAAAACCAAAGAAGCGTTTTACAAAGAAGAACAAAATTCTTCAACAATATAGATTTCCCATTGAGTAAGATATTGATGATCAATTTGATTTGGTATATGGTGTTTTTCCTCGGATATATAGGTCTTCTGGGGTTTGCGAATATCTTTGATAACACATTAGATACTATGTTGAAGAAAAGAGCTTTCATTAGGTCGGATCAGTATATCTATCCTGCAAAGGGGTTTCTTTATTCAATGGACTATATTTGTTTGAAGAGTGATATGATCAATGAATCATTTTTGGATATAACAATTAATGATTATTTCAACTATCTGAACATTGAATTGCCGGCAAAATTAGTGGATTTTTCTTTAACTTCATCCAGCGATGAAGAATTATATTATGTCATGCAAAATACCAGCATTTGTCTCAGTGTCAATGAGAATGAAAATGGGATGGAAAGGTTTTTCTCTGAGAAATATTGCGATAATCTGTTGAATGGAAGGTTAAATATTGGCGTGATGGCGTTTTTGAAGGATTTTTATACTTGTTTGAGCCAGATAAATTTCGAAAATTCGACATTTTCACAAAACGAAATCTCAAATTATTTAAATGCTTTGGAATTCACTGAATTCTCAGAAGGTTTGGAATATATGGTTTGGCCCTTGGTGAATTTCAATGGACTTTATCGTAGTTCTGAAACTTCAAGTTTTGATAGCAAAATCACACAAATAAACATTTTCATTGTCTTGGAATTAGTGAGCATATCAGCCCTTGTTTTGATTTATTGGGTGGGATTTTTGAAACCTTTGAAAAAAAGATTGATTTATTGTAGAAAATGCTTCTTTCATATTCCCTATGCAGTCCTCAATCAACAAGTCAGGATTTTGAAATATATTAATACGACAGGAAATTTGTTACTTAAGAAAAAATAAATTAAGGATTGAAGAATTTTTTTAAAATGTCTTGGAAATAATAAAATTTTAACTTTTTTGCAAAGTTCCTTAAATAAAATTTGGATGAGTAAAAAAAAAAATTTTCAGGAACAAAAAAAAAACATATTTCTTCTGAAATTTTCCTAATTATAATTTTTCCATATTTTATAAGAAAAAGAAAGATTTTTAATAGGAAAAGACAAATTTGGTGATCATTTTCAATAAATTTTTATTTCAAGACAAAATATAATAATGGCTTCCGCATCCTTTGAAATTAAATTCAAAAATATCGATCATTTCCATAAGGAAAACGAGTCAGAGTTCGCCCTCCTTCCTCATAAAGAGTTCAAGTTGTTCGAGCTCGCTCACAAAGGCAACAAGGTCTTGGTGATAAATCCCTCCAACAAAACCAATATTGCTTCATTTTCAGGAGAAAAAATGACTTATGGTTACGATCAAACAGAAAAGTATTTCAAAAAACTTTTATGTTAATATAAAAAAACATTAGGGTCGTGAAGTTTTTTCAAACTGTCAAAGCAAATCAATCAGAACAATATAATGTCGTGATGGAAGTAAAAATGGAGAATGAAAAAGGCATCAAAGGACTCATAGATTTGGTATTGAAAGAGAAAAAAAATGTAAATAAAATTAATTAAAGGTCACTCGAACTAACAGAACAATGAATTTCAAAGACCCTTTAGCGGTGACACCTTCTAAGAAAGAAAAAGCTTCGATTCTCAGCGGAGAAAGCCCAAGACAAAATTTTAGAGGTATATTTTTTTTTTATCCCTCTCCCCGAATAACTTTCCATAGGATTTATCAATTTGGCTATCATAATTTTGGTCATAACCAATTTCAGATTGATTCTTGAGAATTTTCTCAAATATGGATTTTTGATCAAGGTGAATAAACATTTTTTTGAGCCAAAATTAAAAATCTCTTAAGTTAATAGATCCTGTGGCGTATGTAAATAATTTCAAAGACTATCCCTGTATGACAACTGCATTGGGAATGAATTGCTTTATTTTGCTCGCTATTCAGATCCAAAAAATGGGTTTTTCTGATAAAAAATATCATAAAAAGGTAACCCATTTTAATTTTTAAATAAAAATAACTTTTGTTAAAAAAACAGATGGGTCTCTTTAATTTCTTAAACATAGTTGGGGCTGTGGTAATACCATTTATGGTGATTCACAAAACCGAACCAATGCCAAGTTTTAATATTATTAATAAAAAATCTTAAGCTTTTTTAGTTCCTGCTTTACTCCTGCTTGTAATATCCATAATTATCTCCTTCAAATTAATTAGTTATTGCCATGTGATGAGTAATGTTTATAACGTGATTGAGAAGCTCAAGAAATCACAATCGAACAACCTTCAAGATGCACTTTCTGAGAACGAAGTTTCTTCAGAGGTTCTTTTTATTTTTAAAAATGATATGAATTTATTAACAGAACAAAGAAATTTTGTTAAAACATCTTGACAATCCAAGCGATCTTGTTACTTTAAAAAACATTTACTATTTCATGGTTGCTCCAACCCTATGCTATCAATTACATTACCCTTATCGTCCAAAAATCAGAAAAATTTGGCTGTTGAAAAGGATTGTTGAATTTATTGTCGTGACATCCCTCCAAATGTAAAAAGTTTACTTATTTGATAATTTTAGAAATTCATAGGTTTATCTTTTTCCAATATGTCGAGCCACTTGTTGAAAATGCCCTTCCTCATATGAAAAACCGAAGTTTCATTCAAATGGCTGAGCGGGTAAATAATTATTTCAACCATTATTGTTTATTTTAATTTTATTAGCTCTTAAAACTCTCAATACCAAATATCTATATTTGGATTTTGGGTTTTTTTGGCTTTTTCCATTTATGGCTCAATATCCTAAGTGAAATCATAGGATTTGCTGACCGAGAATTTTATCAGGTTCATGAATAAAAAACATCAAAACATTAAAATTTTCTTTAACAGGATTGGTGGAATTGCAAAAATCTGGATGAATATTGGAGACTTTGGAATTTGCCAGTCCATTTCTGGTTCATCAGACATGTTTATAACCCTCTCTTGAAAAATGGTGTTTCCAAAGCAAATGCAATGATCATTGTATTCTTTATTTCGGCTGTGTTTCATGAATATTTAGTATTTTTATTTTATAATTTTTCGTAAACGATTGGAAAAAGGTGTCTGCTTCAATTGGGATATGGTCGTTTTGGGCTTTTCTGGGCATGATGATGCAAGCACCCATTATGATAGTCCAAAGACAAACGGATAAAGTTGATCATTTTCAATTTTTATCATTTTTTACTTGGGTTTTAGATTTTGAAAGATTCACAAATTGGAAATGTCACGTTTTGGGTCTCTTTTTGCGTGATTGGACAACCGGCTTGCGTTTTTATCTATTATTACCTCTATATCACCAAAATATATAGTGCGTGAAAAATGAATTTAAAATAATATTTAAAATATTAATCTGAATTTTAGAAATAATCTGAATTTTAGAAAAATATCACGATTTTTTACTGATAGCGTTTTCAATTTTTTTTAAATTAACTTTCGTGAGCTAATGGCATTAAATCGTGTTTTTTTTTTAAATTATTAAAAAATATTTTAAAATTTCGCAAAATTATTTTGCC
>Ga0302186_10003238_pt1 | contig 12023 bp, 10 predicted proteins | sample II_Bog_E1_2_FD_198782 | JGI IMG/M metagenome (GOLD analysis project Ga0302186, IMG submission 198782) | Peat permafrost microbial communities from Stordalen Mire near Abisko, Sweden - II_Bog_E1_1 | ecosystem: Environmental > Terrestrial > Soil > Wetlands > Peat | place: Sweden: Abisko... | reverse complement strand
AAAAAAAAATTTGCCATTTTAAAATGTTTATATTTTTTTCAACTTTTTAGTTTTTTTAGTTTTTTTTTGCAAAAATTTTCATATTTGATAAATTGGGAAATTTTTAGTTTGATCTCCAAAAATTCATAAGACTAAAATATTTAATTTAAAGTTTGCTTTTGACTTTATACAATTCCAAAAATGATTCAATAATCTCATTTATAATATCCGGTGCTGTCAGTCCAATGAATTTCTTTTGAAAGGCCTTTTTTGCAGCTCTTCTCAGAGTTAAGCACGCAAGAGCTCCTCCCAACAACAAATTTCCATTTTCATTGCCTAACTCAAACTCTTTCATCTTTGCCCAATAACTATAAACAATCAGCATTCCAGCCAAAATATCTCCTTGTCCCCCACATCTCTTCAAAGACCCTTCTTCCAATACTCCGTAGGCTATTTTTCCATTGGTTATGATATCTATGTCTCCCTTTGAAATTATTCGAAAGAAAAGAAAGTCTTCATTATTGGTACCTTTATAATTAAATTTATATTATTCATCTTCTGGGCCAATGCAACTGCGTCGACTGCCAAAGGATCATCAATATCCAATTCCATAACTGAAAATGATTGGTTAAATATCCCATTTTTTCTTTTCTCCAGTTCATCTTTTGAAACTCTAAAACCCAAAATTATTCACATTCATAAGACTTATTACCTTTCCTTTCCATTCATCATTTTCCCCCATAATCTATCGAATTCCCCGACATTTGGTGTCAAAAAGACTCCTTTTCTCTTAATCAATAAAGCCAACAACGCCTCATTTTTCATCAAAGCCCATAACCCATCTGCGTCCATTATCACTATTTGGCTTTCATTAAGGTTAGTCATCAAATTCACTAAAAACCCACCTAAAAATTCCGATCTACCCAGCCCAGGCCCAATCACGAACCCATGCATTGAACTTAACCATTTTTTGATTTCTTCCTCGGCTATGGCTTTTTCTTTTTCCGTATCACTTTGAATTGGCACATAAGGATGCACTATCAATTCTGGAGAATAGCTTTTTATCGGTATTCCAGCCTCTTTTGTGCAAAATATATGAGATAAATCAGCTCCCTAATATATTATATGGAAAATTTAGAAAGATTAAGAAAACTGCTCGAAGAGATGATATGCCTACATAATATGGAGCCCCAGTATACTCAAAACAACCTCCAATGATTGCAAATTTGCCTGTATTTTAATGGGGTTTTTGGAATGAAAATTCAGGGGGAGTTTAAAAATAAAACCATTGTCTCCTTTTATTCTTTGAGGAGATAATGTCGGAATTATTCGCAACAGGTCGAATTCTTTTTTTGATTTAAGAAAAATCATAAAATATGGAAATTTTATTTATTTTAAATTTTTATTTAATTTATTTTATTTGGATTATGCATCTTTGTTCATAGAAAACAAAAACCAAATATTTTTTTATTTTGGCTAAATTTTTAGATTTTCTTAATCGAAAAACTGGTTAAAATAAATAACAAGTTTTTTCCTGCCATTTTTATTTTCCATCCTAATTTATTGATTTCAAAACAAATTAAGTTATTTCGATGAAATTAAATCTTTGCTTTCTAAATAAAACTCTAAGTACCTATTCCTGAAATTTTATTTTATTTCTCTATAATTTCAAAAACGATCAAATGAAGCTCCTAATTCTTTTAATAACTCTTTTTCAATTGGCCATCTTCCTATCAAGTGCCTCGACTCCTTCGCATGCCTCAACGACCTTCCTCCACACCAAAAGTCTGACCCCTCCACCATCTCATTTAGCATCTAATAAAAACACCGTTCACAAATTATCCCAAGATCCCACTACCACAGCTGCCACTGCCACGCCAGCAGCTGATAATTCAACTGCAAACGCATCTACAGTAGCTGCGGGGCCGACAACTTCAGCTCCTGTTGATACTGCCAATGCAGGTGCCACTAGTGCAAACACTACCACAGCTGCCACCACAGATGCCTCTGCAGCCGGTGCCACTGCTAATGCTGGAGCTACGACTGCTGCCTCCACACCAGCCCCAAGTGATGTTTCTGCTGCCACTGGCACTAATGGAGGAGCCAATGCAACTACCCCTGCAGCAACAACTGATGCCTCAGCTTCAAATACCACTGCTTCACCTACAGCAGCAACAACTGATGCCTCAGCTTCAAATACCACTGCTTCACCTGCAGCAGCAACAACTGATGCCTCAGCTTCACCTGCCACTCCTTCCACCACTGCCGCTCCTGCAACAACAACGGATGCCTCTACTGCTTCCACCACTGCCACTCCTGCAGCAGGAGCAACGGATGCCTCAGCTGCAACCCCTCCTGCTTCTACCACTGCCACTCCTGCAGCAGCAACAACGGATGCCTCAGGCTCAACGGCCACTCCTGCAGCAACCACTGACGCCTCAGGTTCGACAGCCACAGCCAATGCAACTGATGTAAACAATAGCAATTCTTCAACAGGCACGCCTTTAATCAATGGAGATGCTTCGAATAGTTCTAATAGCTCTAATGCCTCGGCTGGAAATCAATCAGATGATGATTCTTCGTCTGATGGTGCCAAGAAACCGGATGTTTACAAGCAAGGAGAGTCGTTTGTCAACCATAGTTCGCAACAATTCATTGATCCTCATGGCAATACCTTCGATTTGGTGGAATATGTCAAAGACCTCAGTCCTTATGCCAAAGAAGACATCAGAGATATGAACAACCCGTTGAAAAAAGACAAGGCTTTGGTCGGAAAGTACCTAAATTTTATTAAAAATTATTGGTGAAACTCGTTTTAGACCCTTCTATTTCGAAAACAACATTACCTTTGATGAAAGTCCCCGAATCTTCCACGAAATCATAGAAACTCAGATTTCGAAGGTTGATACACCCGTCACGCAATCTTCTCAATATGGCCTTTGGAAAAATTGGCTCGGAAACAAGCATTTCCAAGATGTTTCCTATGTAAAACGAAACTTCTGTCATAATTTATAAAAAAATTATCTAGAATGATCAAAATAGATACCCCTTAACAAGACCTGAGGAACAAAAGGCAGAACAGGTCGCAGACCCTCCGTCCGTTTATTATAACCCAAATCACAAGGTCTATCCACCAAAACCGAATCAGGAATTTTTCGAACAAAAAAAATTACAAGATTTAGTGAATGTGAAAAATCCGTTAAAGAGACAAATTTATTCGATGGGATATGACAACACTTTTGTGAAAACTGTAATAAATTATTTTTTTTTTTTAATATAAATTGAGTTTTTTGCGTTAAATTGGTTTTTTGTTTATTGTGAATTTAAAGGACAATGAAGTGGTCAGCGAGTTGCATGATATTGCGGATGATGTCGTTCAGGATATTGAAAATTATGATGGAAATAAAAAAAAGAAGGCCAGGAGAAGCCATTATTATTAAAACAAATATTGAGAAAAAAAAAACTAAAATAGTGAGAAAAAAATAAAATAAATTTGCATTTTTTAAAAAAAATTATTTGCACAGTTATTTTTCTTTCTTTTATAATATACACACGTTTTTCCAGCTTTCAATTTCACTTATTTTTTTCAAATTAAAAATTTTCTTTTGTTGTTAAGTTCAAATTTCTTTAAAATTTTCACTTTTTTTGGAAGAACATTTTTTTATTAAAAGAAGTCGATTTTTTAATTTTTTTTTTTATCAAAATAAAGCTTTTTTCTTTTAGTGTATTTATTTAATTTCTTTCATAAAAAATCTTTTTCTCTCATTAATTTATTTATATTTACTCCTTTTTACTTCTCTTCATGAGCATTCTCATCATGTTCATGTGGGCAATCACATTCTTTTTTCTCTTCCTCCTTCTTTTTATGTCCCTTCTCCTTGATTTCTTCTTCCTCTTCCAGCTCATCATCTGAATCCTGTCCTTTATTATTGATTCCTTGTAACAATTGTTGCATAAAAGGCAATTCTTTATCCAAAGCTGCATCTTCCTCATGAACGAAATGTTCCTAATGAAAATAACCCATAACTTCTTTTAAATCAATGGTTTTTCATACTCTTTTCACTGAATTCATAGGTAAAACTTGGAACTTGATGGGTTTTTCTTGATCCAAACCACGGTAACTATCAGATTTCACGAAAAGAGTCCAACTGATAGTTCCGCTAATCGGTGTCCTCATCTTTATTTCCTCTTCGAATGCTCTTTTTGTGGTGTTAACCTAAAAAAAATTAAGATTTTTTGGGTTTTCTAAATAAAATCTTACGATTTTCAAATATATTATGATATTCTTGTCCTCATCAGCTAAAATTATGATCCATTTCTCTTCCTTCATGAATGGATATTTCAATGAATGAACCCCTTTGGCTTCCTGTCCCTCAGCTAAATTTTCTCTCGTCATCTTCACTTTAATCGTCACAAAATCCCCCTCAACAATTTCTTTTTCATCAGTGACTTCAACAACCGTCTCGACCTTTAAATTGGGAAAATATGACAATTCCTTGTTGAATTGTTCTTTATCTTCCTCTGGAATATTGATTTTTCTTTGATCGGGAGGAGTTTGGATTACTTCCACGAGACTGGGTGCTTTTTTGTTCCTTTTAATAAAACGAGTGAACCGCTCATCATCATCGAAATACGCCATTTGTAAAAAGGGGGAGTCATTCATCCATAAGCCCTATTATTATTGAATATATTATATCAATCTCAATTTTATCAGTACTTGGACTATCATCTGTTTGAATTCAATTAGACATTTCACACATCTCAACCCCATAAACTTGATTTCCTTTATATTTGGAGGAAATTTCCATGCAAATTCAATAATCCCCTATTAAAATTTTACTTTACTCTCTAAAAAAACCCTTACATCCATTAATCTGGGAGCCTCCTTTAAGATAAATTTCAAGTCTTTCTGTAAAATCTCATTCACTTTAATTCTCATTAGATGCGCCCCAATCAAATATAACGGTTTCCAATAGATTCTCTCAGCCTTGGGCTTATTAATTTCCGAAGCTACTTCTTTCTCCACTTGGGTCAACGCAGCATCCTCTTGTCTTGAGGTGACAGGCACTGCTCTGAACTCCTGACTCACAGCCAACACTTCTAAGCAACCTTTGGTCACAAGATTCTCATTCAAGAACTTATAATACATCTTCTTATTATCTAACAAAGACCCATCCAAATCATATTTCTTCGAATTTTCATACCACCAAATAACTATTGAAGGGATGATAATCAGTAGAATCACGAAGAAAATGCATAGAACTGCCACATGATTTTCTTTCTTCAAGAGGAAACTTGGCAGCGCGATCGCCACATGGAAACTGCCTGGACCATCAGGGTTTCCGTATTTCTCACAATTAACTTTAGCCTTTTCATCGGTCAAGCAATCATGAGCCTTGGTGATAAGGATGAATTTGGCTGTGGCCATAGGGTCGTCAGGATTTTTATCTGGATGATATTTGACGGAGAGCTTACGATAGGCTTTTTTGATTTCCGATTCTGTGGCGGAAGAAGTGATCTCAAGGATCTCGTAAGGATCAAAACCTTTGATTTTGATTTCGGATTGCGAGATGCTCACAGAGATGTCTTTCAAGAAGATCCCTAGAACTATCAAGACTATTATCTATTACGTAAAACATTATCATAGGCATTATATATAGATATATAAAATATGTATGTATAAACATGAATATCATGTATAGAGATAAATGTAGATGTGTCTATATATATATATGAGAATATGAAGATATACCTTGAGAAATAAGGATTTATTCATCCATTTGCCTGAAAGGTCCTTTTTGAGAGAGAGGATTTTGGCTTTGCAGGAGGGACATGGGCAATTTGCATTGACTTTAGAGGCTTCTGAATTAAAGAAAATTTGCCGAAGGATGGAAATAATGAGTGGGATGATCGCCAAAACCAGGAGAGTGAGGAAGAAATAATAAAAGGCCGTGTCATCATATTGCAAATTGCTATCCCCACCTTGGTCTCGAGTGAATGTATCTTTAAAACTAGACATATTTAGGAATTTTGGTGTTTTTTTCTGCTTTGATGAAATTTTAATTAGGGAATTTATTTTACTTTTATTAAAGACCCAATAATACCCTATATTTTAATAAATCCCCCTTAAAAATATAATATCCTCATGGTGAAGCTCAAAACAATAGCTCGTTCTGATAAAGCCTTTCTTCGTGAAACCAAACAAGACATCAATAAGGTGTTTCGTAACCCTACGCCTTCTCTTCATCCATTCCAAAAGGTTCAAATTTTTCAATATTCTTCATTAATATAATTAAAATCTATATATTAGGCCAGAGAATATCAACGAGCTTTGAACGCAACCAAAATTGATAAAATTTTCTCAAAGCCTTTTCTAGGAGCGCTTCAAGGCCATTCCGATGCTATTTGTGCTTTTGCGAAAAACCCCAATCATATCACAAATATCCTAAGCGGAAGTTTTGATGGAGAAATCAAAGGCTGGGATCTCTCGCATAGAAAAGCCTTGTTTTCAATCAACGCGCATGAAAATATGATAAAAGGCCTAATTTTCTCTCGAAACGGGGCTTTTTTCCTTAGTTCCGGTGACGACAAGGCTATCAATCTTTATGAGTTCTCTAATTGCCTAGCTAATAATAAAGGAGTTTCTATAGCGCCAATGAACAGTTATATCAGTAAATACCCCCTCAATAATATTGATCATTCCTATGGAAATGAGTCGATTTTCGCATCTGCAGGCCAAATCGTTCAAATATGGAATTATAACAGATCTTTGCCAACTCAAACATTTGAATGGGGGGCGGATTCCATATTAAAAGTGAAATTCAATCCATCAGAAGTCAATTTGATAGCATCGACTGGTATCGATCGAAGCGTGGTTCTTTATGATATACGAGGAAACACGCCTTTGAAGAAGATCCTATTACAAAATAAATCACAATGCCTGGCCTGGAACCCGATGGAGCCGATAAACTTCACTGTGGGCAATGATGATGCAAATTGTTATAGCTTCGATATGAGGAAATTGGAAATCGCTAAGAATATTCATAAAGATCATATAAAAGCTGTGTAATAAATAAAGGATCTGATTTTTTTATTGATATAATATAAAAATGATAATAGAATGGATATTGATTACGCACCGACTGGAAGAGAGTTCGTGTCTGGTTCTTATGATAGAACAGTGAGGATTTTCACAGTAAATGCAGGGAAAAGCAGAGAAGTCTATCATGGGCAAAGAATGCAGAAGTAAGGGCTTTTATTAAAAGGAATATTAAGGTGTTTTGTAGAGTTTTCTCAGTATGTTATAGTCTGGATAATGAATATATATTATCAGGATCTGAAGATATGAATATCCGTATATGGAAATCTCATGCTTCTAAGCCTTTAGGAACAGTATCATTTCTTTCTTTCTAATAGAAATCTCATTGAAACCTTAATATAAGATATCAAAAAGAGAAGAAACCAATTTCAATTATAGGAAAAAACTTAAGGACAAGTTCAAATATAACCAAGACATCAAAAAAATTCAGAAACATCAACATTTACCTAAATATCTCTTTAACGCGAAACAGAAATCACAGGTCATGAAGGAATCGAAACATAGGAAAATCGAAAATCAAGAACTCAATAACCCGAATCAATTCGTTAAGCCGAAACCAGAAAGAATATCGAAAATCGTCGATTCTTTGGAATAATTTCTCAGTAATTTTCTTAAGGAAACCCGATCATTTTTCTAACAAAATAGAAAAGATTTTTCTTAATAAAATCATTATTTTTGAATAAATTTTTTTCTCTTGATATTTTCTTCATTTCAGGAGTGATAATATACCAATAATCGTTTTTTTTTCTGAAATATATTAAACGATATAATTATTTTTGAATATTTCTATAGAATTTAAATTATGTATATAGATTTATTAAATTAAATTCTTGAAAGAATTTTAATTCTTTATTGATATTCTTTAGCCCTATAAATATGCTAGAGAATGAAATAAAAAACCTAAACAAAAATCAAATGTTTTACATCATAATTTCATTCTTTTCTCTTTTTTCCCTCAAATCCTGCACTCTTACTCAAACCACTGAAAAGATCCCTAATATTGGTTATATGAGCTATGGGTATAACATATATCTAGGAAACCCAACTCCAACCGACTATACCTATGATCCAGGATTGACATTTACCTCCATTTTTGATTTGGAATATAACAGAAATAAAACGACTTCTGATGGAGCCTATTTAATTCCAGATGACTTAGATGCTATTAAATCCACAGCGTGTTCATATGAGACCTCTACAACATCAATCTATGGGCAAACCTCATATTATAACTCGATAAGCCAATCACTTTCATTTAGTGCCTCAGTTGATTTAGAAAAAATAAGTGGTTCTTTTTCAGCCTCAGATGATTGGGGCACTGTGAGTGAAGATACTGTGGCAAACAAAAATGTAATGGTGTCAACTTCTGCTTCATGTGCTGTGTTCATTGCAACTTTGAATGAATACATTGGTATGAAATTCACAACGAATTTTAATAATGCGGTTGAAACTTTGTTGGAAGGAGATGAAAATGATGATGCTTTATACTTTGCTTTTTTTGATAGTTTTGGAACACATTATTTCAAACAACAAGTTCTTGGAGCAAAAGCAACAGTAGAGATTGAATTTAGCCGTTCGACCTATAATTCTCTGATTAATTATGATAGTGATTTCACTGTCACAGCTCAAATGTCATTTTTAAGCGTTTTTTCCCTGAATTCTAGTTATTCATCCAATTTCACTGAAGGTAAAGCTGATGAATTCGTAAACGATCAAACTTCAATGAAAATCAGCTGCCTTGGAGCGTCTCCTTCATCCAATGGAACAGATGATTGGTCATTGAAAGCTACTTCGAGTCCCATGCCAATCCAATATAAAATAGCATCAATATCCAATCTTTTCACGGCAACCAATTTTCCCAATTCATCTATTGATTTATTGACGAGAGTTAAAAATAGGATCACTTATTACATAATCAAATATTGTTATCAAATGAATGGAATAAGTTGTCAGGGACCCCTTTATGAGCGCACAGTTCCCCGTTATTCAGTGATCACAACAACAGGATATACAGTTATTGTGACTTGCCCGATAAATCAAACAATGATAGGAATAGGATTTAGAAGATTGCAAGTTACAGGTAATTATGAAAATTTCCCTCGATACCATCTAACTTCAACAACAACAGGAGAGTGTTATGATTATTATGGGGTTGAATGTTATGGAGTATGCACTTCAGTTTATTCTCCAGATGAAGTATTAATAATAAATTCCGATGAAACGACAGGAACAACAGATGTTACTTGTCCCAATGGGTACAAAGTATCAGGGTGTGGTTTTGATTTATCGTCAGCCTCAACAATGGAATCATATCCTTCATGTTATATATATAATGATTTCACTTGCAGATGCTACACTGATTATAATCATGTTTGCCAAGCAATATGCATTCCTAATACCAAATCTTTTTTGAATGAAACTTATCAAATTGTTACTGAGACATCAACTGGTAATTTCAATGCAACTTGCTCAAGCTCTGTGCATGTTTTAGGGTGTGGGTATCTCTCTTCCGTTTCCGTCACTGCTGACGAATATTGGTATGTTTATCCTCAAGAAAATTATTGTTCATGTTATAACAGTTACGGCGGAACTTGCTATGCTGTTTGTGCGGATGTTTTTCAAATAGGAACACCAGATTGTTTTAATTGTCGTTCAGATAAATGCTCGGAAACAGGGTGCACAGAATGTGTAGAAGGATATTATCTAACTGGGAATGTTTGCAATATAATGCCTTGTTATAATATTTGTACAACATGCACCAGTCAGGATAGTTGCGAAAAATGTATGGGTTGTTCTCAAAGCACATATTCTGATGATAAAACTTGCTGGAATCCATATCTAATAAGTGAGGGATGCATTCCATGCGGTTATAATTATTATCTAAACCCTGATGGTTATTGCACATATTGCACTCAGACTTCAGATCCTTATAAATTCCGAAATGGCAGTAATGACGGAACAGGAAGATGTGATTTCTGCTCTAATCTGATAAGCAATTGCTTAACATGTAATGACATAAACTTCACATGTCAGGCATGTGATAGCGATTTTTATTTGGCTTCTAATAGAAGTTGCCTTCTCACTAACAGCATTGATTACTCAATTGATTCATCTTCTGGAAGCAAAACTCTGGTTTATGTAACTTGTCCAATCAACGAATCATTGATAGGAATAGGATTCAATAGAACCAATAAGGCTGGCAGTTATGAGAAGTTTCCAATTTATATGCTTATTTCTTCAGTTCTTGGAGTATGTTATGATTATTATGGCTTGACGTGCTATGCAGTATGCTCTTCTGCATTTTCATCAACAGAGGTTCTAGTTAAAAATTCAACAACATCATCAGGAAATATAACAATATCCTGTCCCAAAGATTATATGGTATCTGGTTGTGGTTTAGATTTGGATTTAGATTCATCATCCACAAGCGATACTTATCCTTCAAGTTATATGCTCAATTCTTCAACTTGCTCATGTTATAGCTCGAATTCTCATATATGTCAAGCTATATGTGTTCCTATCAAAACAAATTTAAAAGAAACCTACCAAATTGTTATGAAAGTATCAACTGAAAATGGAACATTTACAGCAAATTGCTCAAATTCTCAGGTTTTAGGATGCGGATATAATTCCTCAAGTTCGGGCATTGAGAATTATTGGGATGTTTATCCTCAAGAGAATTATTGTTCTTGTTATAATACTTATGGATGAACTTGTTATGCTGTTTGTGCTGACATTTATCAAATAGGAATGCCAAATTGTTCGAATTGTTATCCAAATGAATGTTCTACTTCAAGCGGTTGCTCAAAATGCATGCCTGGGTATTATTTAGTTGATAGTTATTGTGAACAATTACCATGTTATGATATTTGCCCTTCATGTTTAACAGAATCTAATTGCACAAAATGTCAAAATTGTACTCAAACTACAAGTTCCAATGAAACGACTTGTTATAAGGAGAGTTTCCTAAGTGAAGGATGCCTTCCATGCGCAGAAAATTATTATTTGAATCCTCAAGGTTATTGCACTGTTTGTAGCAAATCCAGTGATGCTGACAAATTTCAGAATGGATCAAATAATGGAACAGGAAAATGTAGCTATTATTCAAATTTGGTTGCTAATTGCTCCATATTTAATTTATCTACTAAAGTATGTGCAGAATGCATAATTGGCTTTGATTTAACTGAAAATGGGACTTGCTTGAAGTCATCAGTTAGATTAATAACTATAATAAAATTAAACGCATCAACAACCACAATCATAGTAACAGACATAACGATGGTTATTATGAAAACAACCACAAACACAACAACCATTATTACAGAAAATTCCACAGACTCAGAAATAACCAGTTTCACAGATCAAATTCTTCTTCCCAAAAATCAAACCGAAATAAAAGATATTTCAGATATTTCAGATAGCGCCAACAACACATTTTATAACTATTCTTGCGATAGTTATACAAGCATTGAATTAGAGACAAATCGATCATTAGTCATAAAAAATACGAGCAGCATAATCATTATTGTCGATACAATAACAGCCAAGGAAAAAACAATCATCATTGAATCAAAAAATAGCGATATAAACTTGTGCGACCACCCAAGTAATTCCACCAATTCCACTGATTCCATCAAATCCACCAATTCCACCAATTCCACCAATTCCACTGATTCCACTGATTCCACTGATTCCATCAAATCCATCAAATCCACACACAAAAAAAAATCAACAAAATCCACCAACACCAAAAATTCCATCAATTCTAGTTCTAACTCTGAGATTATGCGCAAAAGCCATCTTTTGAATCACAAAACTCCGTTTCCAATCAAATTAGGTGAAAAGATGAAAACTTTCCAAACTAAGAAAAGCACCTCTGAACGAAAAATAAACAACCATCAAGACTAAAGTCAGTCAATTGCAAAAGTTCCTTTACAAATCTTGA
>Ga0302186_10003237_pt1 | contig 12026 bp, 10 predicted proteins | sample II_Bog_E1_2_FD_198782 | JGI IMG/M metagenome (GOLD analysis project Ga0302186, IMG submission 198782) | Peat permafrost microbial communities from Stordalen Mire near Abisko, Sweden - II_Bog_E1_1 | ecosystem: Environmental > Terrestrial > Soil > Wetlands > Peat | place: Sweden: Abisko... | reverse complement strand
GATTTTTGTGTCATCTTCCATTCCGGTTGGGGAAACAACTCCAGCTGAGTCTGAAATTGAAATTCGAACCAAAATTCTCAACGGATTTAAAAGCGCTCTTTCTTTCACCATTCTTTCTGAAATTCAAGACGCTCAAGGAAAAACGGTTCTTAGTTTTTCGGAATCCTATACTGTTGGAATTGACACATTTGCGGAAGTTATCCAAAAAGTTAAACTGAGCGAACCCATCTTATGGTCTCTGGAAAAACCACATCTTTACCGGTTGGTTACCCGATTGGAACGAGAAGGGGAGATTGTGGACGGAGTAACAACATCATTTGGTATTCGGTCCATCAGGTTTGATGAAAATCATGGATTCTTTTTAAATGAACGTTCGGTCAAGATTAAAGGAACCTGCAATTATCAAGACTACGTCGGCGTCGGAATCGCACTGCCTGACAGGATCATTTCTTATCAATTGGAAAAGTTGATGGAAATGGGTTCGAACGCTTATCGATCATCCGGACATCCACCATCCATTGAGCTTTTGAACGAATGTGACCGTCTAGGTCTTTTGGTTATCGATGAACAGTCTCGATTTGGCGAACCTGAAGAAATCATCTCGCAATTGGAAAATATGGTTTTGCGGGATAGAAACCATCCTAGTATCATTCTTTGGTCGCTTTGTAATGAAGATGCGCAGGAAATAGGCGATAGGGTGAAACAAGCGGTTTTGAAGCATGACCGAACGCGGTTGGTGACCCGTTCTATCGATTTTAACGGCGGAGCCGAATCGACGAAAGTGATCGACGTGCAAGGATTTGATAACAATATTTCGCGTTATGATCCTTTCCACGTCAGTCATCCGCGTATTCCCGTTTACGGCAGTAAGATAGCCGGAGTGGTCAGTACGCGAGGTATTTACGATAACAACGAAGAAAAGGGCTATAAAAGCGCCTACGATGTGAACCATTCGGCATGGGGTACTAAGGCTGAAACCAATTGGAAAGCTATTGCTGAACGACCTTTTGTGTTTGGTGGATTTGTTTGGACCGGTTTTGATTATCACAGCGAGACCGATCCGATTACAGAATTTGGCATTAATTCCCAAACCGGCTTTATGGATATCTGTGGTTTTCCTAAAGACTCTTATTATTTTTATCAGTCTTGGTGGTCTGATAAGAAGGTTTTGCATTTGTTTCCGCATTGGAATTGGCAAACAAAGGAAGGTCAGGAAATAGATGTTTGGTGTTATAGCAATTGTGAAAGTGTAGAGTTGTTATTGAATGAAAAAAGTCTGGGCGTGCAAAAAATGCCTGAAAATGGCCATTTGGAATGGAAAGTAAAATACCATCCGGGGTCTCTTCGCGCTGTTGGCATTCAATCTGAGAAGGTGATCATTGAGAGGGTGGTGGAAACCGCGTCTGCTCCGGTAAAAGTTCATTTAAAACCTTATCGGTTGGAAATGATGGCGGATGGCGAGGATATGATTCCTGTCGAAGTTGAAATTTTGGATTGGAAAAATAGGCTGGTTCCATTGGCCCGGAATGAATTGATTTTCAGCTTAAAAGGACCGGGGAAAATTGTTGGTATTGGAAATGGGGATTCCTGCAATCAATCAAATAAGTCGGATAGACTGAAGGTTTTTAACGGACGATGTATGGTATTAGTTCAGGCGATGGAAAAACCGGGTGAAATTAAACTTACAGTGAAGTCTCCCGGTCTGAGATATGGATCGGTTATTTTTAAGTCTTTTTGATAAAGTGAATTCGGCAGTATGGATTTTTAAATCTATCGTTTAGGGAGAAAAATAATGAAACCAATCCTACTCATTATGGCTGCCGGTATGGGAAGCCGATTTGGTGGATTGAAACAAATTGCTCCTGTTGGACCTGAAAACGCTACACTTCTGGATTATTCCATCTATGACGCTTTGAAAGCCGGGTTCGGCAAAGTTGTTTTTATTATTCGTCATGATATTGAGGCGGATTTTCGTCAGGCTATCGGTCAAAAGTGGGAAAAGAAAATAGAAGTGGGTTATGTTTTTCAGGAATTGAATATGGTTCCAGGCGGGTTTATTGTTCCGCAAACCCGGCAAAAACCATGGGGCACGGGTCACGCGATATGGGTGGCAAGGAATTTGGTTAAGGAACCCTTTACGGTTATCAATGCGGATGATTATTACGGACGTAATTCTTATGAAGTTTTGCTTCAAGGTCTGCAAAGCTTGAAAAGTCCTGAAAAAACGGACTATTTTATGGTTGGGTTTCAGTTAAAAAACACTCTATCTGAAAACGGAACAGTTTCCCGCGGCATTTGTGAAGTTGGCTCGGATGGGTATCTTCTCAAGGTGGTTGAACGGCTTAAAATTGTAAAAGATGGCGATAAAGCTAAATGCCTGGATGAGGGAATTCAAAACAGATTTTTGACGGGTATGGAAACAGCTTCTATGAATATGTGGGGATTTACTCCTGAAATTTTTAATCAGTTGGAGTTTTTATTTGAGAAGTTTTTAACCGAAAAGGGTTTGGAAGAAAAATCGGAATTCTTGATTCCGCGAGTGGTTGACCAACTGCTTTTTGATAGAAAAGCGACAGTAAAAGTTTTATCAACGCGTGATCCGTGGTTTGGAATTACTTATCCCGAAGACAAGGCTGCGGTTTGTGAAAGCATAGGACGATTGATTGACGAAAAATTTTATCCGTACAAACTTTGGGTCTGATTTGAGAATCGGTTTTTGTAAATGTCAGGTAAACCATCCGAGCTAAATAAAATTCAATCCTTTCTCCTGAAGCCGTAAAATAGTAAAGTTGACGCCGTCTCTTTGAATTGATGAGACGAAAGGCATGTTATGCGATTTCTTCGATGTTTTGCGGTAGTGAATTTTTTATTTTTCTTGAACGTTCATTTTTCTCAAGCAAACACACCAGTTTTCTTTATTTTTATCTCCGATGACGGCCGTTATAACTTTGAAGGAGGATTTTCTGTCAAGGCGGATACTGACGTTGTTTGGAGTGTTTTAACTGACTACAACCATGTTTCCGGCTTTGTTTCGAATATGCATAGCCATGTGAAAAAAGAAGATGGAAATGATTTAATGGTTGAACAGGACGCTGGCGGCGGATTTTTAATTATTCAAGAACATATCAAAGCGCTTTTGGCTATCCATGAAGAACCGCTTCAGTCGATTTCTTTTAATGACGTGAGTCATAAGAATTTTAAACTTTATTCGGGTGTGTGGAATTTACAACCGAATCCCGTTACGGGAGAGATAAAGGTGACTTACGAGATCCAGGCAACGAGAGACAAGAACACACCAAGCTTTTTAACCGGAGATCTTTTCAGTGGCAGTTTGGGCGATTTGTTGTCCGAAACACAAAGCGAAATGTCTAAAAGACAGCTTAAAAAAGATAGATCCGTCATGGAAATTATGCGCAAATTGGAGACGGTTGTTCCAACGCCCTCGGTTACGGTCACTCCGACGATTGTTCAAGGTGTGTCGTCGCTTTTAAAGCCCTGAAGGTATTTTGCCGACTATTTTCACTTTTACATCAAGATATTCGTTGAAAAACTCGTAAAACTAGTTCTGTAATCTTTTGGTTATTCTTCTGACTCCCCGAATTATTTGTGAGAGATCCGTGGAACCGTCTCATTTGAGCGGTTAAAAGCTGTCCGGTTTAATTCCTTATGCCGCTCTTTATTGCGCTGGTAAAAACCCAATGTTATAGTGGAATTGAATCATTTTATGATAAGAGGCTTAATGGGCATTCCGGCCAATGGCGACAAGAAAAACATAGTCAAATTAGCCTACCTCTACTTTCAAGAGGGCCGGTGGGATAATGCTGTGGAAGAATACAAGAAACTTCTGGAGCTGGATCCCGAAGACATCAATATTCACAACATGCTGGGAGATGTTTATGTTAAAAAAAATTCAGCGATGGAAGCCTACGAAGAGTATTCCAAAGTTGCCGCCGATTTAATCAATCGTGGACAAGTTGATAAAGCAACACTTATCAATAAAAAAATAGCCCGTTTGGATACAGGCCAGCTTGCTCCCGAAGCTCAGCAAAGACAAAATCTTATTCTACTTCATGTAAAAGCAGAAGAAGCTCTCCTGGAAAATAGAGTTGAAGAAGCGGTTGATTTTTACAGCCAAATCTTAAAACTTGATTCGGAAGATTTAATTGTGGCTGCGAAACTCGCTGAACTCGAGGAAAAAACAGGTCGAGTTAACGACGCGGTCGAACAATATAACCGTATTGGCGAATCTTTTCTCAATAGTCATTTGTTTAAAAAAGCCCAGGAAATGTTTAAAAAAGTTGTGGCAATGGATCCTCAGAATACAGCAGCTCATCTCCAGTTGGCGAAAATTTACATAAAGCAGGGTTCTGAAAGCGACGCTAAAAAAGAATACTTGAACATAGCGGAATATGCTTTGGCAAAAGATGAACTTGACAACGCTTTGGAGTATGCGAGAAAAGCAGTCGAATTGAAAAGTATTGAAGCGCACTATGTGGTTGGTATTGTTTTATTCAAACGTCAAAAGTGGGCAGAAGCAAAAGTCGAATTTGACGATTTGCTCCGTTTTAAACTTAACCATGTTGGCGCGCTTGTTTACTTAGGAAAAGTGTATGCGGCGATGGATCAGTCGGAAAAAGCGGCCGAGACTTTTCAAAAAGCTTTAAAAATCGACAAAGATAGCGTGGTCGCCTTGGAAGCTTGGGCCGAATACTGCATTAAAAAGAAAAACAAGACTGAGGCGATTCAAATCCTGAATACGTTGGTCGATAAAGCCATAGCTGAAAATGAAATGGAACGCGCGGTTGAACTAGTCAGAAATATTATTTTGGTTGATGAGACCTTAGTGGCCTCCAAAATAAGATTGGCTGAAATTTTACAGAGAATCGGCGATGTTAAAGGTTCCGCGAACATTTATTATCAATTGGCCTTAATTCATGAGCAGCAAAATAAACCGCAAGATACAGCTCAGTATGTTAGAAAAACTCTTGAAATTGATCCGGCTCACGAAAAGGCCCTGGCAATGGCTTCTCAATCGGGGCACGGCGCCACATCTGCTCAATCGACGGGTAACTCGACACCAAAGACAAACCAAGAAAAAAATGAAAATGTTGTTTCCAAGATTGCTGAAGTCGAACAAACTAAACCTCGTGTTGTTGAAGTTAGTCCGCAGGAAGCCCTTAAGGCACAGCTGGCCGTTGCCGATCAATATGTAAAACAAGGGCTTTTGGACGAGGCGATTGATATTTATCAGCAGTTATCAGAAGTCTATCCTGAAAATTTGGAAATCAAAAGCAAACTGAACGGCGTGTACACGGCTTACGCTAAAACCGGAACCGACTTAACCAGTGTATTAACAGCCGATTCTAAAATTGAAGCTGATTCGTCCGATGATGCCAAGAAAGCTGACGAAACTGCCAAAAAGGATCTAAAAGATCTGGAAATCAAAGCTCGTGAAGAAGCGAATAAAAAGGTTAAAGTAGAGTTGGAGAAACGCGCGCGCGAAGAGGCTGAGAAAAAAGCTCGAGACGAAGCGGAAAAGAAAGAACGTGAAGAAGCTCAAAGGAAAGCCCGAGAAGAGGCCGAAAAAAGAATTCACGAGGAAGGAGAGAAAAAAATACGTGAAGAATTAGACAAAATAGCCCGTGCAGAGGTCGAAAAAAAGACTCGTGCCGAAGCTGAGAAAAAAGCTCGAGACGAAGCGGAAAAGAAAGAACGTGAAGAAGCTCAAAGGAAAGCCCGAGAAGAGGCCGAAAAAAGAACTCGCGAGGAAGGAGAGAAGAAAATACGTGAAGAATTAGAAAAAATTGCCCGTGCAGAGGTCGAAAAAAAGACTCGTGCCGAGGCCGACAAAAAAGCCCATGAAGAGATGGAGATTAAAATTCGTGAAGAGGTTGAAAAGAAAGTCCGTGAAGAGATGTCGAAAAGGATGCAAAACAATTCTGAGTCTCTGGAGATTGAAAAAAAGGCTACCGTTGGTAGTTTAGATGATATGGTTGTGATCGCTGAAGCCGATCTGTTACATAGTCAGGGGAATCATGATGAAGCGGCGAAAATATACAGAAAAGTTCTAGAAACGCATCCTGACCACCAGGAAGTTATAAAGAAACTGGGTGCTATGGAGGATATTTTGAAGTCAAAAACGTCCCTAGCTTCTGTACTCAAAGCTCCTCCGGTTTTAAAAGTAGTTGAATCGCCAACCAGTTCAAAACCACCTAACCCGCCTTTAGATCCAGAAAAAGATTCAAATATTAAGAAGAAATCGAATAAGATAGGGTACGTTTAAATTAAGGAACACCCTATTTTATGAGTTATGAAAACTTCTATGGTTTAAAAGAACAGGCTTTTTCTAACGCACCTGACAGCCGCTTCTATTTTGAAAGCAGTCAACATTCAGAAGCGATGATACGTATGCTTCATTCTGTTGATACCATGAAGGGTTTAACCGTTATGGTAGGCGACATTGGAGCGGGCAAAACTCTTTTGGCGCGCAAGGCGCTTGAAAAATTTGAACAAGACCCTCATCAATATGAAGCGGCTCTTTTGGTGATGGTTCATAGTGACATATCCGCTACTTGGATTATTAAACGAATTGCACAACAATTGGGCGTTGAAAATGTGGGCGAAACCAGCGCACAGATTATTTCTCAACTATATGAACGTTTAATGAAGATCAACGAAGAGGGACGCAAGGCGGTTGTGTTAATTGACGAGGCGAATATGCTCCAAAAAAGAGAAATATTCGAAGAGTTACGCGGTCTTTTAAATTTGGAAGTGCCGGGTCGCAAACTGATATCGATTGTTTTATTGGGGTTGTCTGAATTAGATAAATACCTGGCTTTGGATCCGGCCTTGCAACAAAGGGTCGCCGTCAAATTCTTTATTAAATCACTCACCAGAGAAACAACTGAACAATACATTAAACACCGTTTGGCTGTGGCTGGATGTGAACGGGAATTGTTTACCAACGACGCCTATCAGACAATTTTTGAATATACTAAAGGTATTCCCCGGTTGATCAACACGGCTTGCGATAACGCGATGCTGGAAGGCTTTTTGATGAAAAGTGAATCAATTAATGCTGAAATCATTGAGCAAGTCGTCAAAGATTTGGGACTTAAAAAATAAAAAAATGAACAAATTAGCGAATTGACTCCCAAGGGGATCAAATCGTATAATTCGCACCGTTCTTAAAAGTTCTTTTCAGGTAGTTTTAGAGTGCGGGAGTAACTCAGTGGTAGAGTGCAACCTTGCCAAGGTTGAAGTCGCGGGTTCGACCCCCGTCTCCCGCTCCATCTTGTTCCTCGCCGAGAGGTTTAAACCGGCAGAGCGCGCTGAATAACGGTTTTGCTTTAACGGAGCTTACTGCGATTAGTCGCTTTGCTATTAAGGGGCGGCATACCCAAGTGGTTAAGGGAGCGGTCTGCAAAACCGCGATTCGGCGGTTCAAATCCGCCTGCCGCCTCCATCTTATTAAATTCAGTTTTTTCAAACACAAATTAATCAATGTTAAATTGAAACTAAAAGAGAAAGCTTCTACGCGTTGATAGAGGTGTTGGGATTCTTTAATATTTGGACATCTTTAAAGTGGAAAGTTCGAGTGGGTAGGTTAAAATCGTAAGTCGTTAAGTGATAGAGGGGGATTGCGTGTCCGACGAAATAATGTCCAAATACTCTCGTTTCATGTTTCGTCATCATCCGTGGCATGGGGTGGGGACGGGTAAAAAAGCGCCAGAACTGGTGAACGCTTATGTTGAGTTGACGCCTACAGATACCGTTAAATATGAAATAGATAAAAATACAGGTTTTTTAAAATTAGATCGGCCCCAGGTTTTTTCAAGCCAGTGTCCCTCTTTGTATGGTTTAATTCCCCGCACTTATTGCGGTCCCCGTGTTGCCGAATATTTCGCTCAAAAGGCGAAGCTGGATAAAATTCCAGGCGATTTGGATCCTTTGGACATTTGTATTTTGTCTGAAAAGCCGATCTTTAAAAGCGACATTTTAGTTGAAGCGAAACCCATCGGGGGATTGCGAATGATTGATAATGGCGAGGCGGATGATAAAATTATCGCCGTGTTAAAAGGCGATTTGGTTTATGGAAATTGGAACAATATTACGGATTGTCCTCCAAATTTAATTGATCGTTTAAGGCATTATTTTTTAACCTATAAAGACCTCCCCTCGGTTAACTTGGGAAAAACAGAGATTGTTCATACTTACGATAAAGAAGAAGCTTTTGAGGTTATTAGGTTAAGCCAGATGGACTATAACGAAAAATTTGTTGAATTAGGCGAGGTATTGAAAGCAACCTTTCCGGAATAATGATTGCAACTATTCAAAAGAAGATTTATAAGATTAGGGCCTTTCAGGATTTGATGTTTTGCGGGGGCGTATAGCTCAGTTGGTTAGAGTACTTCCTTGACATGGAAGGGGTCACTGGTTCGAGTCCAGTTATGCCCACCATTTTTCCCGCTCAAAACCTGCCTTTAGGAAAATTCATGTCCGATAAATACGAACCAAAGTTTAAAATGGATGAATCTTTATACAAGATGCGCCATTCCTTAGCCCATATTTTGGCTGAAGCGGTTTTGCAAGTAAGGCCTGAGGCGCAATTGGGTTTCGGGCCGCCGATTCGCACGGGTTTTTATTACGACATGCTTTTAGATGAACCTTTGACAGAGGCCGACCTGCCTGATATTGAAAAACGCATGCGAAAGATTGTTCAAGAAAAACAATCTTTCAAAAGAGAAGATCTGCCTAAAGAACAAGCTCTTCAAAAACTAGATGGTATGGGACAAGGTTTAAAAGTTGAGTATGCCAAGGAACTTTTAGAAAAAAATGAATCCTTGAGCTTCTACTCAAGCGGTCCTTTCGTCGATATGTGCGAAGGCCCGCACGTCGATGACACTTCAAAAATACCAGTCACTTCTTTCAAGTTGGATTCCATCGCGGGCAGTTACTGGCGCGGAGACTCAACCCGTCCCATGTTGACTCGTATTTACGGCTTGGCTTTTCCCAGCGAAGCCGAATTAAAAGAATTTATCAAAAACAGGGAATTGGCTTTAAAACGGGATCACCGCAAGCTGGGGCAAGAGTTGGAACTTTTTACGATTGATGAAAGAGTCGGCAAAGGTTTGCCTCTCTGGCTGCCGAATGGTACGGTCATTCGTGAAGAATTAGAAAAATTCGCTAAAGAGTTGGAATTCAAAGACGGTTATGTCCGCGTAGCCACGCCCCATATTGCCAATGGCGAGCTTTACAAATTGTCCGGCCATTTGCCTCTCTATAAAGAGTCTATGTTTCCGCCCATGCGAAGCATTGAAAAAGATCCTGACGCGCCAGCCGAAGAGTTTTATTTGAAACCCATGAATTGTCCGCATCACCACATGATTTATATGAGCCGTCCCCGTAGTTATAGAGAACTACCTCTGCGGTTGGCTGAATATGGAACGGTTTACCGTTACGAGAAGTCAGGTCAATTGGCGGGATTACTGAGGGTTCGGGGATTGGCGATGAACGATGCCCATCTTTATTGCACGGAAGATCAAATTAAAGACGAGATTAAAAAAGTGGTTGCCATGCATAAGTTTTATTTTGAAAAATTCCGGATGGATAAAATCTGGGTCCGTCTTTCACTTCATGATAAAGACAAAGACAAGTTTGGCGATAATGAAGAACTTTGGCTAAAGACCGAAAACATTCTTCGCGAAGTATTAAAAGATCTGAACGTTGAATATGAAGAAGCTCAGGGTGAAGGGGCCTTTTATGGCCCGAAAATTGATTACCAGACCGAAAATGTGTTGGGCCGGGAAGAAACCGCAGCCACGGTTCAATTGGACTTTTTATCGCCGACGCGCTTTGAAATGGAATATGTCGCCGCCGACGGTACCAAACAAAAGCCGTTTATCATCCACCGCGCGCCGCTGGGAACTCACGAGCGCTTTATTTCTTTCTTGATTGAACGTTGGGGCGGAGCTTTTCCGACTTGGTTGGCACCGATTCAGGTAAAAATTGTACCCGTCGCGGAAGACTTTTTGCCTTACGCCGAAAAAATTGCCGGTGATTTGCGTAATTTGATGATCCGGGCGGAAGTTGATCTTTCCAACGATTCTTTCTCCAAAAAGGTCCGTAATTCGATCACCAAAAAAATACCGAATATCTGGATCGTGGGCGCCAATGAAGTGAAGGATAACACGGTTACCTGGCGCCGCTATTCGGTTGAAAAACAGGTACAGGTCTCGGCGGATAACGCGAAAAGCGCGCTGACCCGGATGGTGGAACAGCGTTTAATGGATAATTTTGCTGATATTGGCCTGCCGCTCTAAACAAACCCTGCTGAAAAAGTTTGACAAAAAAAGCTATCGACTATAACATTCTTCACTCAAGCAGGGGCCTCCGTCCCTCACCCTCAGCCCATCTGGTGCGAACGGGTTATTAATGGATAGTATCCTTTTGATTTTTCGGATATTTCATTTTGGACGGACTTCCCATGCGGGGTTCGTCTTTTTTTGTTTATAGACTAAATGGGAGGTAGAAGAACATTTCTGGAACAAAAGAGTTGAGGATTAATCACCAAATTCGGGTAAAACAAGTTCGCTTGGTAGGCGAAGAAGGCGAACAACTGGGCATCTTGGATACGGTTAAGGCTTTGGCCATGGCCCGGGAAAGAGAACTGGATCTGGTTGAAGTGGCGCCCGAGGGAGTGCCGCCAGTCTGCCGCATCCTTAATTACGGCAAATATAAGTATGCTTTGCGTAAAAAAGAAAAAGAAGCGCAAAAAAAACAAAGAATCATCAAGGTTAAAGAACTCAAGATTCGTCCCAAAATTGATGAAAACGACTATCAAACCAAGCTCCGCATGGCCTGGAGTTTTTTTGACCATGGGGACAAAGTGAAGGTTACTTTACAGTTCCGAGGCCGTGAAATGAGCCATAAGGGTCTGGGTCATTCGTTGATGGAACGTATTGTGGAAGATATGAGTGAAGTGGCTGATTTGGAAGCGCCGCCCAAAGATGAAGGTATGCAGATTGTGGCGGTTTTTAATCCAAAACCTCTGTCGCAGCAAAAAGCCGCGGCAAAGGAAACGACATCTGACAAGGAAGAAGAAAATGTCTAAGGGCTTTAATAAAACAAAAAAAAGTGTGGCGAAAAGAATAAAAATCACGGGAACCGGAAAGATTAAAGCCAAGAAGGTTCAGGGACGAGGTCATTTAATGGCCCACAAATCCTCGAAGAAGAAACGGCAATTAAAGCATCAACCGGTTTTGGGTAAGGCGACGACCAAAATGATGAGAAGAATGCTTTCGATCTAAAAGTAAAGTTTGGCAACACTAAAAAGGGAGAAGAATAATGGCTCGAATTAAACGCGCGATGGCAAAACGGAAGCGCAAGAAGAAGTTTTTTAAACTCACAAAGGGTTACTTTGGCGCCAAGAGCCGTCAATATAGAACGGTTCGGGAAGCTTCGAAGCGTTCAGGCAACTACGCTTTTCGCGACCGCAAAGCCCGCAAGCGTGATTTCCGCAGACTTTGGATTACCCGTATTAACGCGGCTGCCCGCGAACATGGTCTGTCCTACAGCAAGTTTATTATAGGTTTGAAATTGGCTTCCATTGATCTGGACAGGAAGATGCTGTCCGACATGGCGGTTAATGATCCAAAAGCTTTCTCGCAAGTGGTTGAGGCTGTGAAAAAAGCTTAAGTAGAAAAGAAGATGTTCAACAACGCTCTTTGTCTGGAACGGATAAAGAGCGTTTTCATTTACAGGCGAATTTATGACATTTGATTCCACATCAAAAATTTCGCAGGTACAAAGCGTGCAGAATTCCATGGTGAAGCATGCCTATTCCCTCCGGGTGCCTAAAAAACTCAAAATCGCCGAGGACTTTCTCTGCGAAGGGTTTCATTTAGTCCAAGAAGCCTTTAAGAGTGATTTAAAACTGCGGTTTATATTTGGAACCAAAGACGGCTTGAGACATCCGGACGGTCTTGAAATACAGGAATTGGCCAAGCGGAAAAAAGTGCGCTGTT
>Ga0302186_10003236_pt1 | contig 12030 bp, 8 predicted proteins | sample II_Bog_E1_2_FD_198782 | JGI IMG/M metagenome (GOLD analysis project Ga0302186, IMG submission 198782) | Peat permafrost microbial communities from Stordalen Mire near Abisko, Sweden - II_Bog_E1_1 | ecosystem: Environmental > Terrestrial > Soil > Wetlands > Peat | place: Sweden: Abisko, Stordalen... | reverse complement strand
TATTTTATCATAATTTTCTTTTTTTTAAAAAATTTCATAAAAATAATTTGGAAATATTAAAAAAAAAAAATTACTGAAATAATAACGAAAGCCAAATATATAAAATTTAATTTTCCTATGAAACTGCTTCAGAAAAATTTAAAATGCGCCTTAAGATCTCTTGATCTTTTCGGCTACAATGTTCAGTTATTCATCAATATGGATACCAAAGTAAAGTCGAAATTTGGTGGTTTTATTTCCATCGTAATTTTTATATATTCTTGTTATTTTTTTGCGAGTGCTTTGCAATCCTGGTACACTAATAACGATTTCCAAATAATTCCTTCAATGAAAAACCTTTCATTAAATCAAATCTACCAACAAAATGAAACCATTCTTTATGACTTTGATTATTCAAATTATAACATCTATTTTATTTTGTTGGCTAATCTCCCCAATTCGACAAGTTTGAATTTTAGACAGCTTGAAAACTATGTGAGCCAACAATTGATTTATAATAACCTCAGCAATTATGATGTGGAGCTTCCATTCAATAATTGTCTCACTCAACGTCAGGAAATATTTCTCTTGGAAACCGTCGATGTTGGAGACAACGCGACTTCCCCATGGAGTATTTGCTTAAATCAAACCTTACAAATGGGATTGGCTGCAGATCCTCAAAATTTGGTCAATGCACCAATGATAAAATATCGAATTCTGCTCTGTGAAAACACAACTGATAATAATTATTCTTGCGCTTCATCTGATGAGATTACGCAGATGTTACAATATATTCAGGTTCAGATAAGACTGCCTGAAACAGATTTTGACTTTAATGATAACTTCAGTCCGAGAAAACGAACATATGATTATGAGGCTTATCATTTGGATATGAGTTTATATAAATATTTTTTAGGATATCTGATGCCTGTTTTTTTGGAAACTGATCGCGGGCTTTTCCAAGAAGATTATGTATTAGATTCAGTGGATTTTAATGCTGAAAAAATAACTTCTGAAAGCATGATGAGAAGCTCAACAGACTCTATATTATTAGAATATGCACTTCAATTTGGCACCTCGCAACAATTTTACTATCGGAAGAATTCCAAAATTTATCAGATTTTAGGAAATTTAGGTGGAATCATCAATCTTCTATTACTTATAGGAGGGGTCATTTGCAAATCTTACAATTCATTGGTTTTGAAATATGAATTGATCAACCAATCTTTTGAAAATCTCGAGGAAAAAGAAAAAGTTTTGAATAAGTATTAAGTTTAAATTTTAATGAATATTTAATATTGTTTTAATTAAATAGGCAAATTTTTAATGATTCAAGTTTCAGCCCGAGTCAAAATTTCAGATTCTCAATTTTAAAGTTTCTTTGTCCAAAGGTTTTAAAGCATAAGGTTTATGAAGAGGCTCTGAATGATTTAAATGAATATATGGACATTCATCGAATAATAACAAAATTGCAAGATGTTGACAAATTGAAAATTATTTTATTTGATGAAAAACAAAGATTTATATTTGACAACCTTCCAAAACCTGGAATCAGAGGTGAAGCCAAAGAAAATATCAATTTCATGACAATGAACAAAATTACTATGACTAAAACCAAAAAAATGGGTAAAGAATCTACAGAAAACTATTCATTCTTATTGAATGGTGACCCGATAAATTCAAGAATGTTTGATTTAATGGATCGTTCATTAAAGCGAGAAATGAAAGCTGGTGATTAATTATTTTTATATCAGAATTAAATTTATTATTTTATTTTAGATAATGAGTCCCCTTTAAATCAATCGAAAAGGGAGTCTTTCATTGAAATGTCGAAAAAATCAGCAGGTCTTAATATATTTTTTATTTTTTATTAGTGTTAAAAATAATCAATGATAGATTTTAATGGACAAAAAGTAAAAAAAGAGTTAAATTTTGAATTAGAAATCACAGATGAAAAAATTGGAAGTAATAATGTTATTTGTTTGAAAAAAATGACTTTTTCTTCAGGGGAAATTCAAAAGTCGGAGTGGAATTTTTCAAAAAATAAAAAGGATTTTGGTTAAATTATAGGAAGAAAAAATAATTTTATAAAAATCTATCATTTTTTAATTATTATTAAATTATTTTTTAGTTTTATTATTTTTTTGAAAAAAATTTTGTGTTTTTTTGTAAAAAGATTTATTTAATAAGCTCCAACAAATAAACTTACCTATTAGCCACTTATTTTTAAAAAAAAAATTTTAATTAAAAATTTTAATAGACTTAGTGTCACAAATAAAAAAAAAACTCATCATTTTTTAATTATTCCTAATTTTTTTAAGTTTATTAATTTTTCTGAAATTTTTTTTTTTAAATCTCTTTTGTGAGATCCAAACTACTTATGCACATGCAGCAGTTGGAAGACATTTATATTCTGTTGTTTCCTTAGTTATGGCGTTAATCCCCTTGGACCAAAAGCTTTGGAACTTCTTGCAGTATCCAGGATCCACACATTTTTGATTGTCTATCACTTTATTGGTGGCGTTATCAAGGATTATCTGCCATCCAGCACTTTTTATGACACATATATCGTCCTTCAGATTTTTGCCTATTAAAGAGAACAATTAACAATGATTTTAATTTTAAAAGTATTTACTTATAAATGGAGCCATTTCAGGACAATCCTTGCAAATAGTTGAGCTCAATTGACCCAGCATTTTTCCCATAGTATCGTCTTTATTTTCATCCAATTGAGTCAAAATGCTCAAATTGTTGGGATCTGTGGGTTTTACGAAACCTTGGAACTGCAGAATTCTTTTGGACATCAAAGTGACCTTCACTGATTCCTTCTCTGAAATACGGAAAGTCATAGAACTACTTTCTACGAACCATTTATTTTGGATGAGCAAAGTCTCATCGACTCCTTCCGAATCATTAACCACGATAGTATATTTATTTGCATATGCTAACTTGGATTTATCAATTTTATAATCCATTTTGTTTGTTTTGCAAGTTTCAGGTGGTAATGATCCGCAAATTTGAAAAATAACGGACTTAGCAACCCTAGCAGTAGTCAAGGCCAAAATGAAGAAATGAGAAGGATTCTCTGATTGTCGTGTTCTATAAATCTTTATGGAGACAATGTTCACATTAATGTTTTTATTCAATTTTCGAATGGCTTGCCCAATTGCTTTTTCACCTATGGAGAACACCAGGAATGTATCAAACGTCTCGAACAGATTAGGTTTTTTATTTAGAACAATTGGAATTCTAAAATTGGCCATTGTTGGTTTAAGTGCCTTAGTTGTCCAGAAAAACCATTTTGTGGTTTCGAAAGTGGGGTCTGCAAAGCTGAACTCATTGAATTTGTCTAATTCTGCACTATTTGAATAAATTCCAACTAAATATTCAGATAATTCATCCTTATTATCAAGAACATTAGCGAATTGAATGGTTTCTTGGATGTAATTAAATTTTTTCTGATCAGCTGCTATGAGATTATCTGTATCAAGTAAATGTACTTTGATTTCTTTGTTCGTTAAGAAGTTCTCAATGCTGGAAAGATAAAGCTTCTGATTCCCACAGGCTCTGCATAGATAAACATCATATCGTGGAGATGAAAATACTGGATCATAATCATTTTCTATCAAATTAACTATCAAGTCTTGAACATAGCTCTTATCAGCTTGAGAGAACCCTTTTTCACCTGGAATACCCTTATACACACTAATCAAGGAATTGGCTGGACCCATGGCATTCAAATTTCCTACTTTAAGCAATAAGGTCTTCAATGATTCGTCAGTATTGATAAAAGTCTTGTCAACTGTGAGACTCTCAAGGAAATCCGGACAGAAATCAACATCCTTCTCACAAATCGTCCTCACTATGTTCTTGTTTGTAGCTAAAATCTCTGTTTCTAACCTTTGTTTCTCTGGGACTGTCAGATCAGATGTAATGGCTTTAAGATTGCTCTTTTTATGGATAACTGCGTTTGTCAAATCATGAACCTCAGCTTCTAGCAAATTCTTCAATATCACAGAATATTGGGCACATCTATCTGATTTTAATTGCTTTCTCATTTTTTCTGATTCTTTTGTGAACTCGTCAGTTTGTTTCTGCAAATAATCAACAATCTTCGATTTTAAGGCTCTGATTTTTCGAAGCTTCGTTATTGCGAAAATCAATGAAGTTGTGGAAACAAACGCCTTGATGCTTAACCCCACAATTTTGGAAACACCAACTACTGGAGCTGCCAAAGTGGTGACTACATCTGAAATCTGATTTAATAACTCAAACCCAGCATCAAACATATCCCATTTTTTGAATTCTTTGATGAGTTCAAGATTCGGTTTCTTGGGATTAGTTGTATCTTCATTATATTCTTTCTTCGCATTATTATACTCTAACAAGCTTTCAACGAAATTTTTAGTGCCATCAATGACTTCTAGAAATGGAAAACTGAATGTTGGTCCGCCTGCTAAAGTTATAATGCTTGAAATTCCTTTGATGAGATTATCTATGACTGATAAACCCATCAATACATATTTCATGATCTTCTTGAACATGCTATCAGTATCAGATTCCTTAGCATATTTGATGATTTCATTTATATTGTCTTTAAGCTTCACACCTGAAGACACCACCTCAATTGAACCCTTGAAATATTCAAGCCATTTCAAGTCCTCGGCTCCTTTGAGGATCACAAAGGCTTCCTCCCTTTTATTCGCTTCACTGGGATTATTCAAAGTTATCACAGTTTCAATTGATTCAGCAGCTCCTTCAGCTAGTTCTTTAATTGTTTCTCCAGCAGTTTCTCCAGCGATTTCCTTCCATGTGTCCTCATTAGCCTTCATACCCGAATCGATTTCTTTAAACTCTGATTCAGTGAACCCAGTATAATAATCGCCTAATAGATCTTCATTCTTCCATTCAGCCCTCAACTTATGGGAGTTGAAACAATTTTGAAGAACTGATTTATCTAATTCATCCTCAATTTTATGGAGAAGGTCTGTGAATTTGACTGAACTCAGAGCTTGTAATTTCGCACTTATTGCTTTATCTTTGGTGCTGGAAATATCTGGATCAGTGGCTTTGGCTTCAGCGAGGGATTCCTGGAGGCTCTTATTGGTGAGTTCTGCCATGATAGCATATGATTTGAAGAGTTTGGACATCTTTTGATACTCCAAACAATATTCAATGAACAAGGCATTTTCAGCCTTTCTTTCCATAAACACTGCGACTTTCTGCTTGTTCACCTCTGAGCTGAGCTTTTTCAATTCTTTCTCTATTAATTTGTCAACCACTCTCTTTGTAGCGCTTAAAATGATAACCGAGACTATTAAAACTATCGCTATTATGCATAATGTCTCAAGGAATCGGGTCTTGTGCCGATAAGCCACAGCCGTGCTTAGTTCATTCTTTCGTTCAGATGAAGAATTAGTTTTGTCTTTCTGATGGCCTAATTTCGATTTTAATAGGCCTTTTTTGACTTTAGAAGTTCTGGAAGCCAGGGTTCGGATAGCTGAGACTTCTTGAGACTTCTGATAAGCAGAAATGATGATATCCTGATTGAGGATAAGGAAAATGAATATGAAAGTAGAGAAAAATGTTTTAAACTTCATTTGAGAAATATTTTATTTTTTTCTTTGTTTTACAAATTGAATTTCCCTATTTAAAAAATAAAATTTTATTTCTAAATCATAAAATCATTTTAAGACAAAGCAATAAAATTTAATTTATGAAAATCGTTAAATGCATTTATAACACAATTTCAAATATTTAAAGTGAATTTTAATTATAATTATTAAACAAAAGCGAATTCCTTAAGGAAATAATTAAAAAAATCTCAACAAATCGTGCTTCTTGATCTCTTATGTTGTAATTTCTTCTTCTTTTGTTTTTGTGGGGAATGATAATCCCCATTGCCTTCCTTTTCCTCCCCAGCCACCTCATTTCCATATATCTCCTCTTCATTTCTCTCTAAAAACTCAAAAACCTCATCGAATTCCTCATTAAGCACCATATTTTCCATTTCTGTGATTAAATCTCCTACATTTTCAGGCAAAAAGCCTATAGCCTGATCCGCGAATTCCTTATTTTTGAAGATCTGGCAATCTTCAGAAAAGACGTTGATTTGAGATATTTCATCAATAAAGAGGAAATTCGCAGGTATTTCTATAGAAAATCGCTTGAAATTATAGAAAATCGTGATTTCTATGAGGTTTATTGCCTGATTGAATAGGCTATCAGTAAGACTTTCCTTGTTATTAGTGTTTTGTAATTGAAATTGGGCGTTTTTCATGTTTTTATAACAATTGAACGTGAATTTAAAGGAATCCAAGGCATTTTTTATCTTATGAACTATCTTTTCATAGGAAAACCCTAATTCTTTACTCTCGTTTTCGTGCTTTTCATTAGAAAAATCCTCGATTTTCCTATAAATCAACTCAATACAAGCTTTTTTCGCATTGGAATCATAGAAAATGCTTGGAAATCTCTCGACTTCTTTCTCAATCATCTCAAGAGTCACGATTTTCTTAAGATTTTTCTTATTTTTCTTCGTAAATTGTCTCAATTTCTCTTTGAAAACATTGAAAATACCTTTGATTTCGTGCTTTTTAAATAGAAAACCTTGTTCCACTTCAATCAAATCCTCATCAAAGTCGAAATATCGATTTCCCATCAATTCCTCACAATCCTTCTCATTCAATTGGAAATTCAATAATCTTTCTAAGAAAACAAAGCCTTCACTTTCGAGTTCCAATAGAATCTGTTCTTTAAAACCTAAGAGAAACTCTATAGAAATTGCGAAATCCTCGAAAAACCCTATATCATCAATTTTAAAGTCAGGGTTTTCTCTTAGGAACTTAATAGGATTTTCGATATAGAAGTCTCTGAGCGTCTGATAATTGATAAACTTGTTATTATTGAAGATTTTAATGAGACTTTCTTGCCTTTTCCTGAGAAAATCGTTATGAAAATAGATAAAATCGCTTATTTTCCCATCTAAGTCTCCTTTTTCTATCAATTCGGAGATTTTCAAGCCTAATTCCTCATTTTCTATGGTAAAATCCTGTTTTTCCATAAGAAGTCTTTCTCTTATTTTAAGGAAAGTTATAGGTAAATAACTCCCAAGTAGTAGTCCTTTGATTTTAGCTTGGAGGTTTCTTTGGAAATCAAGCGAAATCAGCTTATCATTGGATAAATGTCCTTGTATTTGCTTTAGTTCTATTCGTTCTGATATCAGAGTTTTTAAGAAAACTATAGGAATCTCATATTTCAATGAAAGATCACTTAGAAATAAAGAGGAATATTTCAATAGATCTTCATTGATTTCCTCAGAAATAGTATTGAAATAGACTTCTGTTAAATAGAACTCTCCTACTCTCATGATTTTATTATTATTCTGAGCGATTTTAGCTAGGATCGGCTCGATTTTCTCTAGATTGACTTTGAAAAGCTGAGAAATGTGTGTTTTTTTCATGCGGGATTTAATGAGGATTTCTTCCTCTATAATAGAGGATAAATACTCATAAGTGAGATATTCCGTGGCATCTTTATTGAGAATCAGGCATAAATTAAAGGAATTTTGGACTTTGTTTATGATATCAACAGCAACTCGTTCAGTGATCTTATTGAGGAAAAAACAGGTTTGGATTTCGTGGAGTTTCTGTTGAAGCAAAGAAATTTCATCCATGTTTTTTTTTTTGTTTAGTTAGTTCTTTTATATAGTAAATTTAATATTTTCATATTAAAATCGAACCTTTTCCTTTAAATCGCTTGAAATTGGCTATAATAAAATCAAAAAAACTCTCTTTTCAAATTACCTTCTTATTTATATAATTTCAAGCCAAATGATAGCCAGTCCTTCCGACCCTAAAAAATGTCCCGCTCTCAAATCTCTTCAAGAGGAAATCGCTGAACATATCTTCCATTCTTCAAAGGTTAAAGAACGTTGTGAGTATTTCCTGAAAGCCCTGACGAAATTCGACCCCCTGAACATAAAAATGATCAAATCCATTGCGTTTTATGGTATTCCTGATGAAATCCGCAGTTTAAGGCCTTTGATTTGGCGCATGTTATTCAGCTATTTGCCAGCTGATAAGTCGAAATGGGTGGATTTATTGCGTTCCAATAAGGAAATTTACGAATCTTTTGTTCTAGATCTGATAGATAAGCGAAATCAGGAAATAATCTCTTTAGGTGATGATTTCCTAAGGGATTGCGATTGGGAGCGTTATTTATTAGAGAAAGATCTTGAATCATTTGAGAAAATCGAGGAAAAGGCTTTCGATAAGCCTGATCCCTCGATAGAAGAGAAGAAGAAATTAACTTCCATTTATAATGATTTGTCTTTATGGGATGAAATCGAAAAGGACACGAAACGAACTCGATCAGAAATGCATTTTTTCGTTAGCAAAAACGATTTCATTACGGGTTATCCTTTGCTTTTGAAGTTGAATCTGTGTTTAAACCCGAAGTTGAGATTCGTGTCTCCTGAAAAAGCCAATAAAGAGAAGCTTCTTCAGGTAGTGAATGAAAAAAATGAACTTCATAATGATCTTTTGACTAGAGTTCTCTTCCTTTATGCTAAATTGAACCCTGGGATCAAATATGTGCAAGGAATGAATGAAATAGCTGGAACTATATATTATTGTTTCGCGAATGATAAGAATGAGACTTTACGAGCAAATGCTGAAATTGACACTTTTTTTTGTTTCACATTGATAATGGGTGAGATAAAAGATGGTTTCATTCGGAATTTAGACCAGGCGCCATCTGGCTTAAAGGGTAGAATCATGGATCTGAATGATCTATTAAAGAAAATAGATAAGGAATTATGGGAACATTTCGAAAATGAGAAGGTGAACCCTTATTTCTATAGTTTAAGATGGGTCATGCTTATGTTATCTCAAGAATTCGAAATGCATAATATACTTAGAGTATGGGATTCATTGTTGAGTCATCAGAATAAAATGCTATATTTGAATTATTGTTGCGTGGCAATCATTGAAAGCATGAAAGAAGAACTCATAAAGGAGGAGTTTTCGGGAATCATGGAAAAATTGCAACAGAATATCAATAATATCGATATTCAATTCATCATGAATCTGGCTTATCAACTGTATAAACAGTACTCCGGAATGGGGGAAATACCCACTTTCGTGATATTATAAGAAAAACTTAAAATTATCCTTTTCAACAAAAAATAACAGCTTTTCAACAAAATAATTTTTTTTATATTTTTTTCCCCAAAAAAAAAAATATTCATAAGTTTTTCAATTTTTCAAAAAAAATTTCTCTTTAATTTTAAACAAATTTATTTTGAAAAAGCCAACATTTTCTCTTTTTGATAAACAAAAATTCCCTAATTTTTCTTTTACTTAAATTATAAAACGTCCTTTTTTTTTCATTTTTATTTAAAAAACTGCTCAGCTTCCTTTTTAATAATCAATTTGTGGTATGTCTTCCAGAATTTCCTGTCTTTCCTCTGGTGATCCTGCCATACATGCCAAATAAATTTGATAAGTATAATACATTCCTGGAATAAACATCAGACTTCCGAACACAATGAACGCAATGCCTCTTTCTCTATCCCCTTGGAAATAATCCACTAATCCCGAAATCAAAAATGCGGACCCTATCATGAATAATACCAAACTCAAAATCACTATTCTTTTAGGAATTGGCATGAAAGGCTTTATATTCGGATTGAGTCTTATTCTGGTATTATAATTGTCATTATTATCAAAATGCTCATTATTCTCATTAATGTCATGGTCTTTTTCTTTGTTTCGGATTGGACTGTCATTGGGGAGAACCTTGGTTTCTTTGGTGAAGTTCTCAGTTGGTTTTTCGTAAGGGTTTTCGAGATGACTTACCTCAATGTCTTGTGGTTTGATGATATCAGTAGATTTCTCATCCATTTTTTATCAAATCGGCGATTTTTTGAAAGGAAATTAATATTAAATTTTGTTTTTTCTAAGAATTCTTGATAAAAAACAAGAGTTTCTATTTTTTAATAAAAAAAAAAGAGAATTTTTTTTTTTCATAGATCTCTATCCCAATTTTTCAATTAAAACATAGTCTTAGTAAAGAAAAAAAAAAATTTATAATAAGTTAAGGATAGAGGGAGGTTGGGCGTTTCTCTGGAAACCCGAACTATAACTTATAATCTAAAGCATTATTCATGTAAAAAACTCACTGAAATATAGAAAAAAAAATTCAAACAACCACAAATAAACATACAATTTATTGTTGACTTTGGGCCTGGCCTTTCATGAAAGCTTCTTTGAATCCTTGCATAAATCCAAAGCTTCTCTTCATCTTAATTTCTCCGAAGAATTTCTGATTGAATGTCTTATTTAGGCAGAAGACTTTATTTTGAACAGAATTTTCGGTTGTTGAATCATCAGACCCAATTTCATCTTCTCTATCAAGTTCTTCTTTTTTCTCCTCCGGGTTCTCAATCCAGGTCAAATTATTGCCAGTTTCTTCTTCCATCCATTCAAATTGCCAATTTTCTAAATTAAACCCGAACCTATCAGCCATTGAATTGAACAAATTCCTTAGATATTGGTAATCAGGGATATCATCCAGCTTCATTTTATCTAAATAATCAAAGAAAAGCTGAAATTCCTTTGGGAATTCAGCTAAAAAGCTGCCTTTCATGAACTGATCCTTCACATTCCCCATGGCCAACAAGTCACATTTCATGCTAGTCCATGGCAATTTCCCCTGATATAAATATATCAATGTGAAACCTAATGATTCCAGGTCATCTTTCCTTGAGAATTGGCCGCATTTATGAGCGTTTCTACTGGCGAAAGCTTTGGTCCCGACGAATTCATTGGCTGTTTCTGGCACTTTCTGACCATTTGATGAGAAGGTGGTCGCAATGTCGAAATCGATAAGATAAATCTGGTTTTTATTCAGGCCTTCACCAATAAGGATGTTGCTTGGCTTCACATCTCGATGCAAAATGCCATTGTTATGAATGTCTTCTATTATCGTCAAAAGTTGACATCCCAACAAAATCGTCGTTTTTAATGAGAAATTGTTGTGTTCTTGTTTCATTGTCTCTAATGAAACTCCCAATTTTTCCAATACCAAAACCTCACAATTAGAGTCAGCCTGCAAATATAAAACCCTTGGCACCGTTTTCAACTCTTTCAGCTTCAATAATATTATGGCTTCTTTGGAAATCTCAGCATAGGAATTAGGAGTCTTATGTGGAGCCTTGATAATGACAGCAGTTTGTTTTCCAATTGTTTCTGCGGTGAAAATATCTGAAAAACTGCCATTTGTGAGCTTTGAAATGTTCTTATATTGGGAATTTAGTTGGAAGCTAGGGTCTTTTGTTAGAAGGTCTTCGAGAATACTCATAGAAGGTTCGATCGGGCGGTTGAATAACAAATTATATATGAATTTTTTAAAAAAATTATGACTTTATAACCATTTAAAAATAGGATAGTTCGTAACATTGTTTTCTCGTAATAGGGTCTCATACGCTAAAAAATCGTTAATTTCGCGAATCATAAGATATCATGACATGACTTATGAAATAATGACAAAATTAATTTAAAGAAATTAATTAAATAGCTAACATGGTTGTTTGGACCATGAGAAAAAATGTCATGAAAAATTCTGAATTATGGGTTGAGTTAAATATTTTGATTAGAACAAGTATATCTATACCCATATCCAGAAGCTCTATCATACGAAATATTTACTCTTAAAAAGATCATTTTTCTTTGTTAATAAAATTTGCGCAATTCTTAAAAAATTATAACATTATCTTAATTATTATTATGAAGAAATATTTGTTCAGTACTTGAAATTTTTTGTTTAGTATGGGATGATGGAATCAACGGAGGCCTTGTGAAACGGATATAATATCGATAATATATTAATTTTCATTTCCTATAAATTTTATTTTGGTTCGCCTATAAATCTATTATTTTTTAAAGCATCTCTTAATATGTCTGGCTTTTTTTTTGGGTTATTTATGAATATTAGCGAACAAAAAAGAAAAAAACTATGAAAGAATTAGTTTGTTTGGGATATTATAAA
>Ga0302186_10003231_pt1 | contig 12044 bp, 9 predicted proteins | sample II_Bog_E1_2_FD_198782 | JGI IMG/M metagenome (GOLD analysis project Ga0302186, IMG submission 198782) | Peat permafrost microbial communities from Stordalen Mire near Abisko, Sweden - II_Bog_E1_1 | ecosystem: Environmental > Terrestrial > Soil > Wetlands > Peat | place: Sweden: Abisko, Stordalen... | reverse complement strand
TTATTTACAAAATTTAAGAAAGCGCTTAAAATTTCCCACAAATGACAATATTATGTATGATGAAATGATGAAAAAGGAAAAACTTATACATTCCGGCTATCCGGAAGTCCATCCAGAGCACGGACGTGTAACACTAGGCTTATGTGAATGTTATTATAAGGGATGTCATAAAAAATTTTCGTCTGAATTTAGTTTAGAAAATCATTTAAACAGTGTAATTACGAACTTTGTACCAAAATTTCATAGTTCACATGCTAATTTGATGTTAAATAGTGCGTATGTGTTAGAAAAAAAACTTACACGCTGTCCATCTTTTATATGTGACAAAAAACATATTGTATTTACACCAGAACAACTGGTTTATCATTTTGAAGAATTAGGTATACCAGGATTTTGGTACAAAGGGTGGAAACCAATAGTAAAGATTGATGTCGTTAAAGAAGAATTATTGGCAAAAAATAAAAAAAAGGAAGCATTAGAATATAATGAAAAATCTTCAAATGCAAAAATAACACTTGTATCTGAACATCCGTATATTTCATCAGATGCTGAAAATGACACAACCTGTTTGTGCTGCTGTGATGCAAAATCAAATGTTGTTTTTACTAAATGTGGCCATCAGTCTGTATGTTGGGAATGTTATAAAAAACTGCAAAAAGCAGAGTGTTTGTTATGTAGAGAAAATATACGTTTAGCATTGCCAGTATATTTTTAATCTTGGCTAAATAAATAGAATAATGAATGAAATCACTATTTTCACAACATTAAAAAACCAAACACAAAGTAATAATGGTAAAAAAATAATATTTGGTCTTGTTTTGACATGTTTCTTTATGATTATATACAATTAATTAGGAGGGTTGAAAAAATAATTGGTAATATACTAGATGAAACAATTTTTTACAAAGTACCATACAATATAAAATGTATTTTTGATCAACCGCGGTGTATAGAAGGTGATATTACTGGATGGACAGTGTTGCATTCGCTTCTTTATTTTATGTTGGGTTTTTTTGCACCGAATCAATATACAATGATTATAACAATATCTATCACATTTGAAATATTTGAACAATTGATTGGTCAACGGTCTAAATTAATTATAGATGTTTTTACAAATGTGTTATCGTATTATATTGGTAGCAGTATATCCATTTATTCATAAATATTACAAGCGATTTTGTTTAAATTAATCTTTGGATCGGATACATTTTGTAAATTTTCTCTAAATATTGGCATATTTAGTTTTAATTTTGGATAATCATAAGTTGTAATATTAATATTTTTAGATAAATTAAACGAATATACCATAGTATATCTTTTAAAAGTGTCGATTCTTTTTTCTATTTGATTGTGTTTACCAAAAAAAGGTAAATCGATTGGGAACGGTATACGTATTTTATACAAATTACTTTTCATAAACACAGGCAATAGTTCTTTTAATTCGTAATGGTCATATGAATGAGCAAACGTCGCACGAAATATAATTATGGTTAATAATTTTATAAAATTATTAATATTAAAATCGCCAATCATCATAAATTCTTTAAAACTATCATACCATCGTTTAATGTAATTTGTTTCGATGTTATATTCAAGCACAAAATTTTTTACTAAATCTGTAATTGGTAACATATATTTATTTATAGTATCGGAATGTTTTGTTTTAACATAATCAAAATTCAACTGATTTTTACTTTTTAAAATATTTGTTCCAATACAAACAAGCTTTTTAAACGAATCTGCAGTTAAATCAAATTTACTAAATGGGTTTGTATGTTCTAACACAATTTTTGTTGATATTTGGTTTGTACAATTTGCGTACTTAATATGTGGATTTAAAAAAATATACAATTGATGATTCTTATCTAGATATTTTTCTGTTAAATATGATGCAATTTCGACTGTTTTATGTATAACACCATTATGAAATCCAAATTTAAAAAAATAAATCGCATTTTTTAATGCGAACAACTTTGCCAACTCCCACGAAAATTTATTATGTTTCGTAAGATGCAAGTCATTGATAATAATTTTTGTACATACTATTGTGTTTGAACTATTTTCTTTTTTTATTTCAAAGAATGAAATTGTTCCAGCATTATAGCAATTCTTTATTACAGAAAAATCTTTAAAATAAGATGTATCGTATTTATAATATGTTTTATCGTTATTTGGTGAACTAATATCTTTATCTTTATCCAGAACCAAATTAACAGCTAAAAATGTGTTTACCATAAAATGGCAAAAATCATTATCTGAAATTCGTGGATCTGGTTTTATGATGGCTTTCAATAACGCATTCAAAAATAATTTACTACTACCTTTTTCTGTTATTGATTTAATATTTGTGGTGTAATCGTCCATGTCATGTTTTGTCGGTTTAAAAAAATAGAATCCACTTGCTTCTTTGTACATTTCTCCTTCAGCAATAAGATTGTATGTATTTGAGTTGATCAGTTCTTCATCATTTATTGGCTCAATACACTTGACTATTTTTTTGACAAAAGATTCAGACATAGTAATTTCGTAATTATATGATAGAAATTATAATTGATTCTGGCATACATAAAAAAGAAAAATTGATTTTTTATGTCGTTAACTAGGTCTTTTTAATTTGATCTATATAAGAAAATACATTTGTTGGCATTAAAATATGTCTACAGAAGATTTTACACAATCGATTGAAATACCAAATGAAATATCAAATGAAATTTTAGAACAGGATAAAATCCATTTGTTTAATGTCATAAAAGTCAGACACGACGAACCATTAGATGGATTTGATATATGGACTGCAGAAGGCATTAATGATGAAAGAAACATTAAAATTTGGACTGCTGTGCAAATAATAAACACCAAATCCAAAACTGAGTTTGATATAGCTGAATTTTACAACATGATATCAATGTTTTTTCCGCATGAAAGGTTAGAATTTTTAAAACGTATCGACTATGATTTATTTTTAAAAATTTGTGAAGATGATAATTTTAAACCATATATTACAAAAAAGAATATCCGATCAATTATTGAAAATTACGATAACAAATTATTATCCACTGTAAAAAATAATTTAGAATTTGCACCACTCAATATTACAAATCATGTTGGGCCAACATACAATTTTTTACGAAGTGTATTAGACAAATCCATTTTACAAATTATAAATATGAAATTTATCAAAATTTTGCAACTGTATTTTCCAAACATTGTATTTGGACAGAATATTATTGACAATTTGTGCAATCGTATTAAAAAAAAAGAATTTGCAAAAGGTAAATCAAGACCAATTATTGATATATATGTAATAGATTCAGAAATAAGTAATCAAGACAAAGTTAAAAATATAATTTTAGATCATGATTACCAAATAAAATTAGAAGGTTTAAATTATGTTATTGACGCAATTGATGCAGTAATCATTATTAACAAATATATTTGGAAAAACACAAACCATGTTTTGTGTGATAATAATTTACAGTTGGTGTATGATTTAAATTCTAAAAAAATATTTTCAAATGCACTCTTTTATACTTTTCAACGTATTCATTGTTCAACTGATATTGTATTAAAAAATAAAAAATACGCGTCTGAAAATAACACAATTGAAAAAAACCAATTACAATTTTTCCCGTTACATTTTCAAAAAAATAATTTTTCGCTTCTAAAATGTGACAAATGTTATAATTGTAAAAAAATATTTAGAAAAACACAATACAATATTTTACAAGAATATCCAGATATGTGTATTGACTGTGCATTATTTAATTACAGCAAAAAAATTCAAACACTTGACTTACCAAACAGAATTGCATTTGTGACTGGTTGCAGGATAAAAATAGGATATATGGTCACATTAGAATTATTACGATCTGGATGTTGTGTATTAGGCACGAGCAGATTTCCATTAAACGCATTGCAACGGTTTCAAACAGAACCAGACTATGACACATTTAAAAGCAGATTGCATATTTATAAAATAGATTTTCGTGATATTAAACTTGTTGAGCAATTCATTGATTTTGTAAAAACAGAATATACACATTTGGATATAGTGATTAATAACGCAGCTCAAACCTTTACATACGATACAGAATATTATCAAAAAATGATTACATACGAAAATACTCAAATTTTAGGAATGAATGAAAACAAAGAAATTAAAGAAATTAAAGAAATTAAACAAGTTAATACAAATTCATTAACCACAATAACAGAACTAATGCCAAATGGTACAAGCACAGAATTAATTTGTAGAAATAAACTAATGATGGAAGAATTGAAAAACACTCAACTAACAAAACCAGATTTCAAGACAGATAAATTTGGTGAATTAATCACGAAAGGTGGTGAATTTTGGAATAAAAAACTCGAAGATGTGACAACAGCGGAATTAATTGAAGTGACGGTTGTAAATCAAATAGTTCCACAAATGTTTATATCGAAATTTAAAAGCATGTTACTTGCGAGTCCAAATAAAAAACGTTATATTATTAACGTTAGTTGTCAAGAGGGTAGGTTTGATGCGAATAAAAATGGACTACATGCACACACAAATTCTGCTAAAGCCGCAATGAATATGATTACACGTACATTAGGTGATAAATATAAAAATGAACAAATATATTTAAATACAGTTGATCCAGGTTATGTAAGTTGTGCGTTTTCGACAAACACAAGATGTCCAATCACACTCAAAGATGCAGCAAAACGCATTTTAGATCCAATTTTTATTTCAGAAGAAATAAATGATATTCATTTAATTCCTGCTGGAAATATTTTTCGCCATTATAAAATTGTCAGCTGGTAATATTTTTTTATTTAAAAAAAGTTGAACTCAATATTACTTAAATATATATGGCAAATATATATATACATATCAAAAATGAAATTTAGTTGTGACTTGTGTAAATTTAATACAAATGATAAATATGGATATGCTTCTCATTTAAAAACTGCCAAACATACCAAAAATGCCGAGAATCAAAATGCACCAGTTGTAGATATTGCAAAACCAATTGTGAATCCAGTTGTGAATCCAATTGCAAAACCAATTATGAATCCAATTGTGAATCCAGTTGTGAATCCAATTGTGAATCCAATTGCAAAACCAATTGCAAAACCAATTGCAAAAGCAAAACCAGTTGCAAAATTAGAACCTGTGAAACCAGATCAAAAAAATCAAACTTCTGTTATCGGTTTATTAAATAAAGAAATTGAGTTATTAAAAGAAGAACTGACATACAAAAACGCTGAAATAAAAAAACAGGCTGAAGATGTTGCATATTACAAATCTTTAGTTGTTGATGCTGGACAAATAGCGCGTAATTCCGTGAACGCTCTTACAAATTTATTAAGAAATTTTCAAGGAGGAGGAGGACCACGAATTCCAGAACTAGAATTTTTACGTAATAATTGCGATCGTTTTGATATTGGTTCAGACAATGATTCTGAAGAAAGTGATAGTGACGAAGATCTAGATATTTATGGTAATCCTTTTTCAATGCACAAATTTGGCATGCACAATTTTAACATTAATAGTTACAATTCGGGTGGAATAGATCGTGTTTCAGAAGAAGATGAAGGAGAGGAAGAAATCGATGATAATGATGTTGATGCACCTATTTTAAGACAAATCGAAGAAATGAATGAAGAAGAATTTGACATATTGGTTAAAGAAAGATTAGAAGAATGTAGTGCTGGATATAAACTTCCGGATATAATGACACCTGAAGAAGAAGAAATAGCAAAAGCCAAAATATTAACTCAAGCAAAAATTTTGGCAAAAATACAATCAAGGAAAATGAATCCTAAAAAATATCGTGCGAAAAATAATAAATAACAAGTTTTTACATTTTATTTCGATAAACAGAATCAATATATTTGACACGAGAGGTGTGTTTCATGAATCTTAATTTGTTTTTTACAAAAGTATTATAGTCCATACCTAGCTCACGTAAGCAATTTTCATTTATTTTTGTACTTATTGCATATGCAGAATCTTTATCAACAACTAAACCATATTGCCCATATTCAATGTACAATACGCTATTATTTTCTTTTATTGCATCAGCTAATATTTTAATACCAACATTATCAATATTATTATTGAACACTGATAATATTTTTATATTTGGGTTTGATGTAATTAATTTTGCTAAATGTACCATGCCACCATTTTCTATTCTATTTGGCAATTCACCAAGATCTGCTGTTGATTTGTACATACCTATATTTAACATTTGTATTTTTGGATGTGTTAATAATGCATGACACAAAAATTCAAATCCACTTTCTTCAATTCTATTTGAACCAACAGCCAATCTTTTAAGATTTTTATTATTTTTTAGTGATGCAGCAATAGTTTTTATACCATCGTTACCAATTCTATTTACTTCCAACCACAAGCTTGATAAGCCATGTAAATTATTTGAATTAATATGATCAAAATAATTAGCAATATACTGTGCACCCACTTCAGTAATACCATTTGAATCCAAATACAAATGTCTAAGGCCAGTGTTATTTTTTAAACCAAATAATAAATTTTTAACACCTTCGTCAAGAAGACCGCAATTTTGTAAATCCAAAACACGTAAAGTACTGTTCATTTCCAACATTAATGATAAATAGTTTGCACCAAGTGGACTAATTGGGTTTCGTTTTAAATACAACGAGTCTGCGTCAGTGTCTGTTTCTAATGCAAAAGCAATTTTTTGAATCCCTTCATAATTAATACAATTTCCAGCCAAATACCACGTGATAATTCTGGCTAATCTAGGGTTAGTACCAACATCATTTTTTTTATCGTGATTAATAAATTTTGCTATTTCTTCTGCACCAATTGTATCAATAATATTATTTCCTAATAAAAAGTGTTTAACGTGTGGATTATAAATTATACTGTTCATTAAAAGGTGAATATATGTTGGACCAACTACTTGTTTACACAAATCAATTCTACCGTCGTTATAAATCACACCTCGCGTAAATTTCATAAATTCTGTTGCATCAGTTGTTTTTAATTCTTCACCACTTTCTAAAAATTTAAAAAATGGTTCTAATTCATCTAAAGACGAAATACTAACTGGCATTGGTGTTGGATTAATAATTTGATCCGACATTTTCTCTGCTTTGAGTTTTTTATAAAGAAGCAATGAACATTCTCCATTTGCGCGAGCACGTTTATATTCATTTTGTTCCCATGTCTTTTCATGTTTTTTTTTCTTTGCATCATCTATTTTAGCATGATAAGGTTTTCTCAAAGTTGATAATAATTTTGTGTATTGTACAAACGAACTAAAATTGGGGTTATGATATTTTGGTTGCAAACATTTTTTTATTAAAATATTCAAAATTGGTATATAACTGGCATGATGACATAATTTTACTAATGGTTTATGATTTTGATTTTCTGGTAAAAATATTTTTGTAGCAATTAAACGAGCTATATTTGTTTTATTATCAATCGATGAACGCAATGTTGGTGCACCTATGGCACAATTTGAAATGTAAGATTGGTCTGCAGAATATTTTTTATATTCAATCATTAATTCTGTTGCAAATTGAGTTGCAATTTTATCTATTGTTTCTGTATCAGAATTCATTGATTGTAGAGCCAACTGTTTCCAATCTTCAATAGTTTTTAACGTAGTTTCATTTTGATTTAATTGATTCATAATAAAAAACCTTATTCAGATATATATGTGTATATTCAATGTTAAATATATACATAAATCAACTTGTTTTAATTATCAATTTTTTATTAATGCTCGGTAAGTAAGAAAAAGTATATAAGCTTAATTATTAGATTAAATGAATACAAGAGAAATTATTTCGATATTAATAATATCGAAATAATGAAAAAAATTTTAAATCTAAATAACATATTTCAAAATTGCTGTACTTATGATATTGTTAATGGTTTATCTGATGTTAAATTAAGAAATGTTGAAAATGGACTTTGTATTACTGATGCTCTTTTATATAAATTTAAATATGCTCAAATAGGTACTACAAAAGATTCAATTGTTTCGTCCATTAACATCTATAATAAAGAAAATAATATTTGTAATAAATCTTTTACAAGAAGATCTTTTGAATGTAAAGAAAGAAATATTGGTACACAATTTTACTCAAATATTTTAAATAAAATTATTGATTTTTATAATACAAATTGCAATTCAAAAAATAAAAATGAATATATATTTATGGCCATTGATGGCACCAATAATAATGATAATAAACAAAATATTATGTTAAATATGGGTTACTTTGACATTAAAAATAAAATACCTATTGATTTGACTAATAATGGTACTGAATATAGAAATAAAGAAGTTGAGGTTGTAATTAATGATATTACGGCTCATCCAGACAAATATAAAAATGTTGTAATTATTGGTGATCGATTATATTTCACATACGAGTTTATGAATTTTTTAGACTCTCAAAATATTAAATTCATTGTTCGGGCTAAAGGAAAGGCAGATAATTTGGATGATATGTGTGATTTAAAAAAAAGTACCAAACATTATGATATAATTAAGGAATTACGTAAAAAAATTCGTATTGTCAAGTGTTTTAATACTTATGATAAAATTGTTTTTAGTTCAAAAAGCAAAAAAATTACCAATAAAATCTACCATTTAAAAGTGGTTAATGATTGTGTTATTATTACAAATTTGTTAGACAAAAGTAAATTTAGTGATAGTGATATATTAGATTTATATAGAAAAAGATGGGAAATTGAAATCTTTTTTAAATTTCTTAAAAAGAATTTTAAAGTTCAATTCATAAATGAATCTGATGTTCGACAATATCAACGGTCTTTTATTTGCGAAATGATTTTGGTGTACATATTAAAAATTTTTCAGTATTATTATTTAAAAACTAAAACAATAAATGTACAACAAGATAAATCTTTTAAGTTTAATGATTCATTATTGATGACTGGAATATTCGATTCTCTATTACGTTCTATTATTGAAGGACATTTAACTGAAAATCAAATAAATCATTTTTGTGAATCATATTTCAAAATTATAATTAATAAAAAAGATAGACGATTTCCAAGAACTGCCAAAAGACCATTTTGTAAATGGTATTTAAAAGGTTATTCTGCTTCTACAAGACTAGTCAAAATTTTAGAAACTATTGAAACTGGTAAGATTGATGATTTAAATAAAAATCTCAAATTAATAGCTAAGAGAATAACAATTATTAGGATTGATAATAGCTAATAAGATTAATAATAAGAATGAGCTACAATTTAAATATAGTTTTTTATTTTTTGTAATATTTATGTACTCAATTAAAATTATTTATTATTGATAAAAAAATAAAGGTATATACACAAAAAATCTCATAAAAATCATTTAAAATAAATCTTTTAAAAATATGTAAAAGCGGACCGTTGTTTTATTTGAGCTGCCGAAAGAAGGGTAATATTTTGCATTTTTTATTTTGTATAATTTAAAATTAATAATTATATACAACAGATATACTTTTTACTATTTTAGTCCACCTTATACACATTTTCTTACTTACCATTCATTGATTTTTTATACATTATTGCTTGTTTTTGGTAATTTTTTCACATTGATTACAGCAGTTGACAAATCACCATAATCAACAATAAATTCGTTTGCGTGATCTGAACACAATCCAGGCAACATTTTTTGTGATGGTATCGGACAAAACTGAACTTGATAATTTGGTAAATGTGGTAATTTGTCTAACTGCACTGCATTTTCTTCAGACAAATATAATAATCCAGAAACTTGACCTAAATGTTTTGCAACTGGTCCATTTAAGCTTGTTGTACATTGTTGTAAATTATCTATAGCAGGTGTACAATAATATTTCAATTGAGTTTCACCACGAACTCCGACTTTTGTATTTAGATCTGATGTGCGCTTTTGTGCGATTGCATCAGCACACCAAAATTTAGCATCAATATAATCTCCATTTGTAGTATAACACGACATTCTTTTTAATACAATACAGGTAGAAATTATTATTTTTTTATTTATCAATATCCAATGACAACAATATTTACCAATGTATCAAAATTTAAAAATGGACTAAAGATATTACCAATTATAGTAGTCAACGTTGTGCTAGTTATAGTAATTGCGGTATTATTGTTATTATTTTGTGATGTTAAATTCGATGATATTGTTGCATTTACAGATAAAATTGCTAAAAAATTTGCAGACGAAATATTTGCAATAAATAAAATTCCATTTAATGGTACTAAACCAACCCATATTTTTGGATTGTAAATTAACCCCTGACTGTTATAAATTAATGCACTACCAAATCCACGACTGCCGGTTGGACCTATTATACCTTGTGGTCCAATTTGTCCTTGTGGACCTTGCAAACCAGTAAAACCAGTAAATCCAGTTGGTCCAGTTTCCCCACGTTTACCATTTTCACCCCTTAATCCATTTGATCCATTAGCCCCAGTCATACCAATTCCAATTGGCCCAATCATACCCTGTGGACCGATGGGTCCGGTTTTACCTGGTTCACCACGTTTGCCAGATTCGCCGATCGGACCAATTGGTCCAACTGGACCAACAATTTCTATAATTTTTTGTGTAGATTTATCTATAAACATAATTTTTTTATTTTTATCGAGTTTTGGTACAATTTGCATTTTTTCTATCGTTTTTGTGTTTTTGCTTTTGTATTTATAATTATATTATGAAATTATAATTATAATTATAAAAGTTTTATAAAATAAAAAAACTCACACACTGATCCACGTAATAACATTTGGTAAATTTTTCAAAGCAAAAAAATCTATTATCTCGGACCTTTTATATCTTTGACTAAAATGATACAATATAAATGTTATATTTGGGTGTGCAACAATATATGATTCCAAACTTTGCCAATGCATATGCATTGTTTTATTTGCTTGTTCAATTTCATCATCAGATATAAAAGTACATTCGATCATAATGGTTTGATATTTTTCTAAAACTGGATTTTGTAGTATATCTTTTGACGTATCACCTAAAAAACAAAAAAATGGTATTGCCATTTCATAATTTATTTCAGCACCCGTTTTTCTTAAAGCACCTATTTCTTTGCCACTTAATTTTTGATATTCTGGTTTTAATTTCAATCGTTGTTCTGTAAATCCATACCCTACACACGGTACAGAATGTGTACATGGTATTATTTCAACATCTATTTTTTTACCTTTAATATTTATATTTTGTAATTTAGACATACTATCAACTCCTATTAAATTATAACATGTATTTGACAATGGTAACTCTGTTGTAGTTATATCAGTGTCTGCACTCAGTTCATATGCACTGTCCAATAACTTTTTAAATTTTGTCACAGACTCGGATGGTGCATAAATTTGAATTTGTGAATTTGGTTTTACAGAATACAAATGATATGGTAAATTTGCACAATGATCTGCATGACCATGAGTTACAAAAATATAATCCGGTGATAAATTCGCACTTAATCCAGCATCTAACATAATTCCTAATTCTTTTATATAATAATTAGTACGAAGGGCTGCAATTGAAAACCCTTTTAATGTATAATTGGTTTGTGGTATTTGAATTGGTGTTTGATCTTCCCATACACGCCACAAAGGATTAATATTTGTATTTGCAGTTAGTGGAGTTTCAACTTTAGTAGCCATATATATTTTTTATAATAATTAAGGTTATTGATTGGATATATATTATTTGTGTGAAAAGATGATTTATTTATTTTCAACTTTTTTTTAATAATTATCAGAATCAGAATCATAATTACGATCATCTAATTCTGGTCTAGTTGAATTTTCAACTAAAAATTTGAAAGCTTGTGAGTATTTTTTATTGCCATCTGATTTTCTGCTATAAAACTCATATTTTGAATTCCATGCTATTCTATTACCTAATGATCTTTTCCGATAGTAATACATATTTGAAGTTAATAATTGAGGTTTTGTTGTTTTTGTAATTTTATATTTTATTTTTTTGTGACTTTTTATTTTGTTGTAAAAATTAATACAATCATTA
>Ga0302186_10003229_pt1 | contig 12044 bp, 8 predicted proteins | sample II_Bog_E1_2_FD_198782 | JGI IMG/M metagenome (GOLD analysis project Ga0302186, IMG submission 198782) | Peat permafrost microbial communities from Stordalen Mire near Abisko, Sweden - II_Bog_E1_1 | ecosystem: Environmental > Terrestrial > Soil > Wetlands > Peat | place: Sweden: Abisko, Stordalen... | reverse complement strand
CCCCAACCCCAACCCCAATAAAAATATGAAGTTATCCAGTACATTTATCTAGAAATATTTTAAGGTGATTATTTGATTTTGGTTCAGTAAAAACAAGATAAGATATGCAGCTTGAGGTCAAATTAAACCAAATATTATTCATCTATCCTGGTTTCTTAAATAATTTATTTAAATTATAAAAAATATTTATCTACACCTTTAAATATCATTATTATAATAATATTAGAATAGAAGATTACTAATTTAAAAATGAATTTCTTTCTTGATATACAGTCCTCTGAGGATACTATTTCATTAACTCCATTTTAGCCCAATATCATTCAATCCTACACCATTGTAGAGGATTAAAAGATTCATAAAGCCATCAAGCGAAAGTTTGGGAGAGAATTTAGCAAAAATTCGTGGTCAGTTGCGTAAACAACTGAATATCTGAAATTTTTATACCACAAAAAGCATTATTTTAAACTATCTCTCAAAAAGAAAAAATAATTGTGCATCAATGTATTGATGAGCAATAGAGTGAAAACCAGATCCCCATCCCAGTGCCACAGCCACCATCAAAAATTAATGAACAAATATAAGACCATTGACAACATTCTGAAGGCACTTTGGGGCAATTTGTCCTGTGAAAACAAGGATTAAAAGATTTAATTTTCAGATTCAGTAACAAATTAAACTACTTCTTAAGCATGTCTTCGTCATAAAATAGTGGAATTGTAAGAGCTAATAAGCTAGGAAGTCATCAAAACTGAACCTTTTTGGAAAAAATATCTATTTCCCTCAACTTAAGCCGTGAACTTTGAATTTGATAATTATCATTTTTATTGATATCTTCGTAGTTAAATTATTAATACGATCTATTGACAGATTATTTAAATGACAATTAAGCTGTTGTGCTTGAAATTTATACTAATTTAATTTTCGAAAATGTTAATGGATAGATTATCTTTACTAGTGATAATTTAGTTTTGCTCATTATAATAACAATACTCATATCAGGGAAATTGGAGATGAATGATTTTTTAAATATTTTTAATTTTATTTGATTAAAATCCCCCTCTTTGTTAGCTTCCTCACTTAGAGAAACCTAATTAATCAACATTTAATTTTATGCAGAAATAATTAAAAAGCAATAAGATAAAGAAGATATTAAATACTAATGTTATATTTTGAGGACTCATTTACTTCATTTTGTTGTATTATTTAGTCACTCTATCGCAATGGAGAATCACCATCATAATTTTATTTTATTTGATCAATAAGTTTTGACCATGACATGAGCTTAGCATTCATAAGTCCTTTTATTTGATAAAAAATAGTATTTAGGTCAAAAGATAATAAAATAGAGAGTATCAGCTCTCTTAAAGTGGAAGAAGAATCCCAAATTTTATAAAATCATCTAAATTATAAATTAAAAGAAACGTTCAAATAAAATTAAAAATCAATTATAGTTAATAATTCTTTGTTTGGAAATAGAAAAGCTGATTATATATCTCTATAATTTTGGTCATAAATCATCATCATCAAACTCACTGTCCTATTCTTAATTTTCCTAAAGATTAATAATTTATTGATTTATTTGTTCAATTGATTCTTCAACTATAGATCCAGACTCACTCCCACTCTAATGATTATTATTAGCATGAATAGACAACTCTCCTTCTTGATCCATCTCCATTTATTGATTTATTTATTTTATTTGTTGGCCCTATCTGCTTTACCAGACTTAAATAATGGATTTAAAAGTCACCATTCTGTTGTTTCTAATATCAATAGCGTCGCAATCATTCCAATTTGAGTGCCTCGTAACTTTATCATTTTGTACAACTGCACTAAGTTTTTCATTAAAGACAAAAGTCCAGTTTTCAAACAAAAATATTTAAATTTTGAACATTTTTGGATTTGAAGGCGAATCGAAAGTATTATTAACTTGTAAAGTGTTAGCATCGAGCAAATAGATGTGCTCCTTATTTGAAACAATAACTATGTCATTACTGTGGTAATACTTTAGATCCATAAAAGAATAATTAGTAACAAATTTCCCTATTTATTTTTAAGTTTCCATACAAAATTTAATCAACTCTCCTTTTGTTGCGCTGATGGCCAAAAGATATCCCTCATGACTAAATACAATCTATCTAGATTTCATAAAGGGTGTAATTGATGTTGTGAGTTCTCCATTAACATCAAAACCATATGAGCAATCGAATAATCCTCCAATATATAGCAGCTCACTTATTGGATGCCATTAAAAGCATAGCAATTTTGGAATATTGTAGTTATTTGCTTTAATAATAAAGATTTTCTCTAACCCAGGAGCATTTAAAACTAAAATACTACTATATGAGCAGAGACTTAAAAGTTACTGATTTTCAGTGGATAAGTTTTGATTCCATTTAACTGCATTAATATTTCCAATAGTCTATATCTTAGAAGAAGTCATTTTTTTTATGTTATCATCAACAATAGTCCAAATGGAAATCTAAATCTAGCGATGAGATTCGTTAATTATGGCAATTAAACTGGAATTCTTATTAAATTTGGTAAAAGTGATTTTTCCAACGATATTAGATAAATTTTATGATTTAGCTACAACTGCTTTTGGTGGTGCTCTAATCTTCACTTGTTTATTTGCAAATCTATCATCGTTGATAAAGTTGGTTAACTTTTTATGGAGACAACTCATTTATACTGTATCCTTTTAGCATTTTTAAATAATACCTGCATGTTTGGTTTCAAACTAAATATTGTTGGCTTCTTGAAAACCTAGGCCTATCATAGTAAAGAATTTCACTTGCTTCTAATTATTAAAATTTGCTAACTTTTCTATTGCTTGGTCATAATATTTGTTCTTTATGAGATACATCACATGCAGATCTTGTATTGTCTCTTGAATTTCATTTTTAATCACAATAGGCAAATCAACCTTATTGATTTACTAGGCAGCTTACGAATATTGGAAATTTTTTAGATGTCTGTATCGTCTTAAAATTACTCTTTAATATGTTCTATTGATTATTCATCAGAATTTATTGAAGATTAGAGTGATAATTGCTTGGCGGATGCATGCCAGCCCATGAGTCGCAGCGCTTGAATCATCATTTTTATCACTTTTGTCCGATTATTTGGATTTTCAAGTAAGCTTTCAACTTGATAAAATGTTGATTACTCGATTTGGTGCTTGGTTGTTCTTATTCGATTTGCATGACTCAATCTGGTAAATTAATTATTATGCTTTATATATTACTCATTACCTGAATACAAGATAATACAAAATGAAATGTTATTTTTACTTATTAAATTTGAAAAACTATAATCATATGATAATTGGCTCACCACTCTCTTTTTTCTTAAATTGATTATCTTTGTGGTATATATGAATAACTTATAAATATCATTTTTTATTCCAGTTTTCATGATAATCCATTAATTATATTTTTCTTGGATGAAGAGGAATATATGGGCCGTCAAAGGTCAGGAAAATAATATGTGAAAGAATTCATCTTAAATTTTTGAGTAATATAAGTAAAGCTATGCTCAAAATAATTATTATAATTAGCTCTTGATGGCTGAAAAAGTAAAAGTTGTTACTCTTCGCAACCAAGAAACCAATACGTAAGACCAATATGCAATGGCCACTACTCCAATTGGAGTTGGAAAATATGCCAAAGTTTACAAAGCTGTCAGCATGAAGGATGTAAATAAAATTTACGCTGTTAAAGTGATAAGAATATAATCAGAATAGGTCAAAAAGGAGTACTAAAAGGAACTTAAAATTATTAAAAATTTGCCAAAATGCCCAAATTTGGTAAAAATATACAAACAGCATTTGGGGTCTGAAAATAATCTGTATATTTTTCAAGAATATTGTGAATCAGGAACTCTTTTGCACAGTCGCAATGAAAGGCTTGGAACTTTGATGAGAGAAGATGAGATTTATGATATTTTTTATCAGATTAGTAATGGTCTGATAGTGCTACTCGATGCAGGTATAATTCATTAGGACATCAAACCGACTAACATTCTCAAGAAAGGACATATATACAAACTCTGTGATTTTGGTGTTTCATAAATAGGACGTGAGTGCATTGCCAATAACACAAGAAGAGGAACAGTGCTCTATATGCCTCCTTAAAAACTAAAATAGCTGAAGTTTGTTCCAAACTAATTAAGCGATATTTATTCTCTGGGAATTTGCATCTACTAAACTATTTTTAGAGAGCATCCTTATGTAAAAAAGAGAACAACAAATCCAAAAGAATATTTAAAAGCATTGTAATAAAATACTTTAAAGCCTATCTCTACATTAATGAAATTTTTCAATTCTTCATCTTTAATAATGGAAAACTTTTTAAACTTCCTTTTGCATATGATAGATTTGAATAGAAAAACAAGGGCTACTCTTTCTGAACTGAAATATTTTATTAAAACAACTGAACCCTTTAAAAATATGGTGCCTCCGGAAGAAGAAATCAAACCATTGCAATAAAAACAACAACTTCCTCCTTAGAAATATATTAATATTTATTAATCAATTGTGAATTATCGAGCTGGAAACGAGGATGATTTTGAATTAACAACACCCTATGAAAATTAAGAATTGTAAATTAATTTTTTCTAAAAACAAATAGCAAAAAATTAATAGAAAAAATAAGAAGAGCCCAAAATAGATCCAAAATAAATCCTAAAAGCTAATATAAATAAAAATTTTAAGGATTAAAAATTATATATGATAGAAGTCATTGGACTTCTAAGGAGAGGTGTTGAATACATTCGAAAAAGTAATTTTAACTCGCTCAACGTCAAAGATGTTCAAATTAATTTTTTAAACATCGACTTAGGAGAATGCAAAGTCTCTCGTTTCATCAAGTACTTAGTCTATGAATATGTTGTTGCAGTTTTAAAAAGATTTAAAGAAAGATATTAGCCTTATATTGATTTTGATTCTCTTTAAAATTTAATAAAAGATAAATCAATGATAGATAGTGAATTCAATAAATTCTTAATTGAATGTGTCTTCGAAAAAAAATAGGAGCTTGCTAATGAATTGAAAAAATAGCACCTTCTCAAACTTTGGGAAGAAATTGCACACTTACTAAAAGAGTAGTTCGATAAAATTTTAAATATTAGACCTAATAACAAAATGTAGCTACTGAGTGTTCTATATTGCCTTCACATGCCAACTCTGCTATAGTATTTTAGTCATCTGAAAAGTATTTTTTCTGAAGAGCCGTTTGAGAAGTTATTTAGTGAATCTATTACCAAAGATGCCTCTCAATCAGAAGGTGAAAAAGTATTGCAAGAATTAAATGGAATTTAGACTCAAAAAACATAGTATCTCTCTTGCTTGGTCTCAAATGTATTCAACTAAAGGAAAATGTAAATTCCCTTTGAAATAGAGTCAGATAGTGATGTTGAAATAATGGGATCCGAATAAATTGATTGATTATAATCCTTATTTGAATTAAAATTAATGATTAAACTTAATTTAAGAATTGATTAATTATAATATGGTTAAATATTCTCAATCATTTTTGTGACTCCACGCTTTATACATCAACAATTTGAATATCTTTTTATTTTTAAGACAATTTTTTACTAATTCTTTTTTTACTGGTTTTTTTAATTTCCATTTTTTCTTTAACTTATAATTTAATTTCACTTTTTTTTTATTATTAATATAGTTTTTATAAATCGTAGAGTTAACATATCTTTTTGCTTATTAAATTTCCTTATTTCGCTTATTTAATCACTTTTTCAATATTATATTGAGCAGAATTTTGGTATTTCATACTATGCATGGAGCTCTAACTCATTTACTACTCTGCAACATACGCTATTTGTTGAGCCACACGTTTAATACTATTTATAGTTTTTGTGCAATCGTCTTCTTTAGCAATGGGATTTGGAGATGAGAACTCTTCTTCATTAGGCTCACGTATTGATTATATTTACTAATTGAATTTGTTCTTTTTTTTAGTAAATTTTTTGCGAATTTATTTCGCCTTACTGATAGTGATTTTTCTAGGAATATGTAAAGCTTCATATTGATGTGGTGAAAATAGAATTTGCATAGCTTATTAAAGAAGAATTAATTTTTTCATTAAGAATGCAACATCTAGCTGTTTTCTCATTTCTTCATGACATTCTTGAAAGGCATTAATACTCTTCCAATCGGGATAACAGCGAAGAAAATTTATTCCTTTTTTTATTAGCATGACGAGAAAATAACAAAAATTAAAAATTCCAAAAGGAGCCTACTCTTAAGATTCATTTGAAAATAATTAATTAGCGAGACTAATTTCATAGCTGATTTCATTGAAGAGTAATACAATGAAGAACAACCCAATAACAGTTCCAACAAGGCCACCAACGTAAGACATATATTGATCGATTTTATTGAAGCTTCTGTTGTAGGTTACTGAAGTACTGGACTTTGAAAAGGTAACTGAAGCATAGAGATCATTTATAACAAGTGCGTTGGAGGTTTGAAAAATATCAGGGATGTTAATACCTTTTTCCGAAACTTCATTAGTCCATGGTAATATGCTCTCATCTGTTATAACTTCATAGGACTGAACATATCCATTACCAGAAACAGCAAAATTCGTAGTGAAAGGAAAAACATTACGATCTTCAATAAAGTTAACTTGATAGTCACTTTTTGATGGGTTTATTAAAGTATTTATAAAAGGTATAACAAGTTGAAAGGATCCATTAGTTTGTAAAGCTGATATCTGTGATGAATTGGCACAGTTAGAATATAGACTGGAATTGCATTTGCTGACTGAAATTGTAAATTAAGTATAAATTGGAGCAGTTATTTTCCCTTAAACATTAAAAGATTGACCGAGAGGTGGGCACAGCCAAGTATTTCCTCCAAATTAATTATATATTGAGAGTGTTTAATCATTAAAATTAAAGTGATCTGATGTGCATTAAACTAATGAAATTTTAGTTTCATTAATGATTTGATAGGGGGGGATGTAATAGCCTTGAGTTATATCGATATCAAAATATTTTATATTTGGGTCGTTGAGGTTCAAACCATACATAATTACTGCAAACATAAAACCACCATCAGGAGAAGTTACAATTGTTTCTGAGGAAGGAATTGCTTCAGTTGTAATATCCATACTTGAAGTAATTAATTATTTATTAAGAGTTTGCACACCCATGTTCGTAAATTGAATGAGGCATAGAATAATTGTCACCAAAGAAACTATTCCTCCAGTGAATGTGCGATAATCAGGTCTACGGTGATAGCGTAATAGTTGACCAGTTGGCAAGAGGTCTAATCGAGAAATGATCTTATTGATAATTTTAAAAAATTTAGGCATGTTTAAATTAAGAAAATAATATCGCCATCAAATTATTGTATAAATAAAAAGGGTTTCTTTGTCCGATAAATTTAGAAAAATTAAATACCGAATCACATTAATATGTAGATCACATCTAAATGAAGATTGATTGCAAAATAATTTTTATGATAATATGTTAGATGAATCATGCACGATTAAGCTTCATTTGCTTAAAAAAGAAATCAAATTGCGAAATGGGAGGATATTAGACAGTAGTTTTCTCATTTAAGTACGGCTTTAGAGGAAACAGCATTGTATTGCATTGGAGGTGAGAAAACATTGTTGAAGTAATTCTCCATGGGTTACGTCCCTATTTTAGGTATTTATCTTTCAAAGCCTAAACTTCAGGAGTATAAACTGCTTCGTGATATCCACTTTTTATTTATCCTGCAGTTATATATTATAGTTCGCTTCCTGCTTGCACAAATAGATGCCCTTATGGTATTGATACTTTTATTTTTTATCCTGTCGATAGCCAAGTATATAAGCCTGGAAATCTGCATCGACCATGCGTAGTTAAAAAATTAAAATCTAAATGAAGTCCTGTGAAGGCTTATCCAAGTGAGCATCTACGTAAATCATTTCCATTCGGAGCCAATTTATTCGCACCTCCTTTAAGTTGCTTAGTGAAAGTTTATTTTGGTAAGTTCAAGCCAATAGCTAACATTTCTGAAACTGTATTTGTCGCTGCAAAAAGTCCCTCACCCCAAGCATTCATTGTTTTTTAAAATTCTGGAAAATCATAAGGAGGTCGATTTTCAGGTATTTTAGGGCCTACTTTGCCAATATTCCATAAATATCTTATTTTCGAGAGAGGAGATAGCTTATAAGGCATAAAAGGTTGATATTCTGGAGCATATTGTTCAGCTATTTTGGTATAATCCTGTAATATAAGAATATTAGAGGGAGTGATACCAACTTCATATTATAGTTCAGGGTATATATCAATTTTGTACCCTTTGTCCATTTGTGATTGTCTTTTGTTGAAATATTTTTCCATTAGATCAAGATAATCTTGATTTTTCTTCTCACTTATCCTGGGATCAAAGAGGATTGCGCAACCATATCTTTTCATTGTGAAAGCAAATTCTTCGCAAATAGATTGATCTGAGCCTTTTTCAAGATAAGTGGAAAGATTAATGATTGGAATTGTATGAATGTTTTGAGAAAAGCGGTGCACTAATCTGTTCATTTGTTATTTATAACTGCAAATCATGGTAACATTGTATTTAACTTCATCGTAAATATTAAAAAGTCTTAAATGTGAGACGGATCAAACAGAACAACATCTTACTACTTTTTGACATCTATTTTTAAGCAAAATATTAGAAGTGAAACCAAGAAACAGTTCTAATTAAATAGAAGCAAAAATTAAAAATAAGTGTTATGATCAGGCCTACCTTTCTTAATTAATTAGTTACCTATTAAATTTGATTTGATTTTACATAATAAGACTATTCTGCATAATTATATTGCTTTTATTGTCAGTGAGTCCAATTTTAATAAGGCTTCAAGATATTCGTTATTTCTTTAACATAAAATATTTTCTCTATCTTCAACGTATCGATTGACATCAATTATCATTTTTGATAAAATTAAATTAAATTATTTATTTTCTTTGATATTTGCTTGATTTGGATCTGATAAATTATTTTAGAATTATTTCATATTTTCTTTCTGCTTGAAAAGAGGACTTGAACCATATTCCATAATTTAATTTACATACAATAAGATTTAACCTTATTCTTATGGATTCATCACTGAATTTTTTGAAAAGATTAGACCGTAAACATCTGTTAAAACATAATGAATCAATATCCTTCCACAAATGATTTTTAGCAAATTGCTAAATGGTGACTTTCTTCTAAAGCTACTATTTTAGAGAAGCGATCCATCAATAATTAGATTTAAGAATTTGTCTAATATTCTCTATAATTGAAAAACAAATATCTTTTGTCGTTTTATCCTATAATCAGCTGATCAGTTCATCAATACCACTATCGGACTCCTAAATATATATTCCTTTTCTTTAAACATTTTTTTGTATATAAATATCTAAATGGAAGAATTTTATCCCTAACAAACAAATTGTAAAGAGAAAATATCGGTAAATTTATAATGTCAACCGACTCAGATATAGCATCAAATGGCCAATACCCGTCATCTGTCCGTATTAGGAATGGAATTTCAGAATAAAGTTGCTCTTTTTCAAAGAAGTCACTGTTCTACCATTATCCAACAATTAAATGCCGACTCTCTCTCCCCGGAAGATGTATTTCAAAAAGTATATTCATTCCTTGAATCCCTGATTGTTAATCCGAAACTTCATCATGAGTTAACTCAAATATTTAGGATACTTGAAGAAGAGACGGATAGTCAATCATAAGGCTCAATTTCAAATAACTCCATTGACTCAAATAATCTTATTCAATAGAATTTATTAAGGAATAAAAGTTCATGCAAGAACTAAATACTGACAGAAATTCCTCTTAATAGTTGTAAGATCAATCAAAAAGAATCTCAACAACTAGGAAAGGTTCGTCCTTCGATGATGAGAAAATCTAACCGCATATCTATAGCTGACAGCATTAACATGTCCGAATTGCACGAATGCCTCAAAGAGATAACTCCGCTGCCATAAATTGATAGTTCTAATAGTTTAGATTAAGATGATAAGCCTTTTGAGTTTCAAACAAAAAGACTGCTTAAATTCTAGTCGCAATGCTCAGTGGAATGTTAGTCCAATAAATAAAACAGCTTTAAAGTTCCTCATGCAAAGATAGAAAGATAAAAAAAAGTATCAATTATGCTAATGATGGAAGATTGTGATGATAATTTTGGCAGCTCCGATTCATTTTTCTCAGAGCAGGAAACCTTTTCCCTTTCAGAATTAGCCCCTTAATATTTTCCTTTTAGTATGGAAGTGGTTCAGACTATTTTTGATGATCCTGAGCCTTTCTTAATTAATTTAACGATATGTTTGCTCGTTAAATGTATGGCTCATGGCTAAATAAATCTGACCTCTAAAAATACTAGCTGGATGTTGGGGATCGCCTACATCGTGGCATGCAAGATTTACTATGACGAACACTTGGAAGGAATTATGGACTATTTTTCACAGATACTTGGAATAACCAAATGCAACGTGATCCATCTTGAGAGATGGTTCCTACAGCAGCTTAACTATTAAGTGTCCATTAATTGCCAAGAATATCAGCAGATAATGTTCCGCCTGATCAATCAGTCCTGACCTAATGTTTTGATACAAAATGCTTTATTTTTATTATTAAAAATATAAGATTATCGTTAATTGGATAAAGGATATATGAGTTCAGTTAAAAAAACTGTTAGAGGTGCTTAAGGATCACAATCCTCTCAGAAAAAGAAAGGGTATGATCGCTTCATCCCACATACTGTAGGAAAAAATCTGTTTAATACTCCCGTCTCCAATGCATTGCATAGTAACTACGAATAGCTTCTTAATACAAATTTACTGATGCAACCTGTCCCTAAAATACTGCATTTTTATGATGAAGATGCACACAGGGAGAACAGAGAAAATTGCAATCCCAACTTGCCAAAAATTCAATAACAAGGAGACTGCAATCAGAAAAAAATTAATCGATTACCTCAACGTCCTTACAAAGTACTTCCAGCCTCTCTGTTAAGAGACGATTTTTATCTCAATCTGCTCGATTGCGATGAGTCAGGGCACATTGGAGTGGGATTACAATCCTCACTATTTATATGGTCGGGCTGTGCGACCAATGTAACGAAAGTGCACGAATTCAAAAGTTCGGCTGATACAATCTGTTCTATCAAATTTATGCCTGGAATCAATAAAGCTGCTATTGGACTCAATAGAGGAGAAGTAGCTGTTTTTGATCTTCAAAGACAAAAACTAGATAAATACTGTGGCTCGCATCTCGGGAGAGTGGGTTCTGTGGGATGTGGAAATAATCTCATTTGTTCAGGGGGAAGGGATGGATATGTCAGCATTCGAGATCCAAGGCAAGAAGAGGAAGTTTTTAGGTATCGAGCTCACGAACAATAAATATGTGGATTAAAACTTGCTCCCGCATGCGATATGGTTGCTACTGGTGGTAATGACAATAAATTGCATGTGTTTTCTCTCAAAAAAATGTCAACCTTGGTTGAATGGGCTGATCATCGGGCAGCCGTCAAAGCAATTGGATTTAATCCAAGCGATCCCACTATCATCTCAGGAGGAGGGAGCGCTGATCGCAGACTCAGAGTGTTTTCGTTACATACTTTACAGCTACTGAATTAAGTGGATACTGGATCGCAAGTCTGTAATTTGCTTTACTCCCCCGTCAGTGATGAGTTACTTACAACTCATGGTTACAGTCTAAACGAACTAACTCTCTGGAAATGGGGCCAACAAGGGTAATTACGCAAAATAGACTCAGTAATGGGGCACAAAAAACGAGTACTCTATCTTGCCGGCGAGTCTAAAGGGGGACGAGTCGTGACTGGTGCTGGGGATTAATAATTACGTCTTTGGAAGGTTTTCGAAGAGCATTCACCACGCACTTCTGACCTGCGTTGATAATTGATCTTTTAATATATAAGCTTTATCAATTAATACTCACTCATGATTGATCTATCATAATTTAAATCAAACAATGAGTCATGATTTTTTCACAATGGGGTTGGGGTTGG
>Ga0302186_10003226_pt1 | contig 12049 bp, 8 predicted proteins | sample II_Bog_E1_2_FD_198782 | JGI IMG/M metagenome (GOLD analysis project Ga0302186, IMG submission 198782) | Peat permafrost microbial communities from Stordalen Mire near Abisko, Sweden - II_Bog_E1_1 | ecosystem: Environmental > Terrestrial > Soil > Wetlands > Peat | place: Sweden: Abisko, Stordalen... | reverse complement strand
TATATGGTGATATAAAAATATATATATAAAAATATATATATCTCTATATATTTGTTTTAATTTATAATTTGTTAGATACTTTTGGTAGTTTTCCTTTTGATTGGGTTTTCCCAACAGATAATTCTCAAAACAGTGATTTAACCGATTCCGACACCTCAACCCTTTTCAAAGTGCTTCGATTTGCGAAATTCCTTAAAATTCTCCGTTTACTTCGAGCCCTTAAATTAAAGAAAATATTTGGAAAACTCGAAGATTATCTGCAATTATCAATGACATTCAATGCGATTCTGGCTTGTATGAGGCTGTGCTTTCTGATGATATGTATAGCGCATTGGTTCGCCTGCATTTGGCATCTTATAGCAGTATTTGAAACGAATGATTTCCCAAATACTTGGTTGACAGTTACTAACGTTGAAAATGCAGATTGGAATATCAGATATATTTATTCTATTTATTGGGCTATAACTACTATGGTAACTGTTGGTTATGGAGATGTGGTTCCAATTACACCGATTGAGAAGGTTTACGCGATTATTTGTATGTTGTTGGCTTGTGGGATTTTCGGGTATATTATGAATAGAATCGGAAGCATTTTTTCAAGTTTTGAGGAAAATTCATTTGAATATAAGTAAAATTGAATTAATTTGACTATTTTTATATCATATATACTAGGATAAAACTATTGCAAATTAATCAATATATGAGAAAAAAGAACATCCCGAAATCAATGCAGGTGAAAGTGAGGAAATATATTCAATATACATATGATCCTGATAAAAAAAAACAAATGGATGAATCAGCTTTTTTCCAATGTCTATCAATCAATCTCCAAACTGAACTTTCAGAATATATGAACGGAAACATCTTGGTTCAATTTAAATTGTTATCCAAGATTTTGTCGCAGAAAATGCTCACAAAACTCGCTACTTCCTTCAAAGAACATATCTATGGTCCAGAAGAAGTCGTCATCAGCTCAAAAGAAATCATATCAGAAGAAGAAACCTATTTATATTTTCTCTACCGAGGCATCGCCTGCTCTTATTACGAAGATTGTGATATTGTCTTGACGATTTTGAAGGTTTTTCTAATAAAAAACATTGTTTATTTAAATCGTTTTTTCCAAGGATGGTGCTTCTTTCGGAGAAGTTGGTTTCTTCACTAGATTTAAACGTCTGGCCAGTGTAAAAAGCCTCGATTTCATCTATGTTTATACCATTTCCAATGAAATTTTCCTTTCCATCACTGAAAAGGAACGATTGAAAGAAGATAAAGAGGTTTATTTTGAAATAAAGGATAATCTTGAATTGAATCATGATTATCGTTGTCTTGATATAACTTGTTATTCTTGTGGCCAGACTGATCATCTAATTTCAAATTGTCCCTATCTCCATTATGTGATAAAGCCAGAGGAGCTCTTATATCGTCATAATATAAAAGAAAGTTATTTTCGTAAAGGATTCAAAAGAAATCCGAATAAAAAACGCTTTAATGCTTTCTCCAATTTCATTTTGATTCAATCCTCAGCCTTAGCAGTCATGAACACATTGAGGATCCTTAAACAGGAAGGGGGGGTGACAGAATTCCCATCAGAAGAAGAATTGGATGAAAACATGATTGGTATAATGAATTCTTTCAACCATTTCACTCGATTCAAAGAAGAAAACAATTTTGATGAAATCATCAAATTGAAATCCAAAGAAATCGACTCACCTATAATCGTGAAATCTAGTGATAGATTTGGATTAGCCATGAGAGTTTATACAGAACCTCAATTACCAAAAATTGCTCTTTATCCCATGTCCCCAAACAAAAAATCAAATTATTTCAGTCCAAAAACTTCAAAATCAAAAATTACAGTGCAGAATTTCACTGAAGCTGCTTACTTTGAAGCTGAAAACGATGGAAAAGAGGAGGAAGAAAATAAAATCATTAATTTCGAAAGTAATAAGACGTTTTGTGAACATGAATATGGAGAAAGCTTCCAAATTGATAAAATCGAGAATTTCACAAAATATTTCCCGAAATACAATTTCGATGAAATTTCAAAGAAAATCAATGATTTCACAAAGATGAAATCAAAGAATTTTAAAGCCAAGAATTCGGTGAGAAATGATGAAACGAATGCGAAAATCGAGCTCATGAAGAAAAAAACCATACGAGTTAGAAAGGAACAGTTTTTGAATCTAAGCGCAAGCAAGGAAAACATTTTTTATAATGAGAAATCGAATGAAGAAAGCGAAATGATTCATAATGAGGTTTATGAGAAAAAGAATGAGATTTCTTTTTCTCAGGAAATTATTAATTTGGATTCGAAAATTGAAAACCTGGAGAATTCTGCAGAAAATAACAATAATCTGGATTATGACAAGATCTTGGGGTCTTTAGAAATGAAGAAAGTCGAGGAATGGATCAAAAAGAGAAAGAAATGAATTTGATGGGATTTTTATTTAAAGTTATTTTTGGAAAAGTTTTTTTTTTGTAAATGTGATTTTTTTTTTTTTTTGTAGTTTTCATATTTGCCTTATTTTTTAACTTCAATTTAATAAATCAAATACCAAATTACTTCCAAATGCTCTTATTGATAAATTTAAGATCTTAAATAAGAATCTCCAAGAAAATAATTAGAGAAAAAACAATCTTTTATGCCCCCTAAAAAAAACCCATTTAAAAGAGACCCTATAGGCTATAGATATTCCGAAGACTGATCTCGATCCATCCCCTAAAAAACACAAAGATATCGAAAACCTATCATCGGAATTGCAAGATTTAGATATTATATCCCAAAAAAAATAATAAAGATCCTTTTGTGAAGAACATTGGTCCTACAAACGAACTTCACTCAAGTGAAAACATTAATTCAGAGAATATCTATGAATCCTCAATTTATTCAGAAGAAATGATTGAATCAATAAAAAGAAATAAATAAAACTATTTTTGGTAAAATAACAAGGATAAAAGATCGGTCATAAAAATATGAGGGGGTGATTAATTGAGGGGGTGAATATCACCCTATGAGGGTGGGAGGGTCACCCCCTCCCACCCTCAACTGCAACATATAACCACAGCACCCCATAAAGATCTTGATGTTGCTTTTTCATTGATAAAAACTTTGGTTTTTAAATAATGGGCATGTTCAGGCACATTCAAGACTGAATTTTTTCAAAAATCTGGAATTCCTCTATTTTTTTTGAGCTACTTATAAGCAAAAAAAAAACAGCGCTATATTTTTTCTTTCGTAGAATCTCTAAGGAAAATGAATTTTTCCAATTTATCACTAGGGCAGAAATTCATAAAATTGTGAATTTTCATTGCTTGGGCTTGCATATTGGCATCGACCATTTATTGTTCAATATCCACGTCACGAAAAGGTCGTTTTCTTTAATGAAAATTAGTGAGAAATTAGTCTCGGATTAAGTTGCATAGGGCATAATGTGGTTCTGGAGGATGAGAATGGGAAATTCGTGTTGATGAAGAGATTCCATTAATTAAAGAAGGAACTCATTGCAATAAAATTATTTTTATTTAAATTTTTCTAATAAAAGTTTATTTTTTCGCGTTTTTTTTTAATAATTTTCTAGCCCGATTTCGCTAATTTCATCATCGTCTTCAATTTTTCCCGCACTTCTATTGCCACGTTCATCAATCCCTCGAAATTCGCTTCGCTTTGATATGCGAAGATTTTTTCTAAATAAAACAATTATTTTCTTAAATTTTTCATTTTTCCATACCATAACTACTGGATCTTTTTATCGGTAACCATGACATATCCCCTTTCTTAATTTTTTTGAAGATTTCATCCTCAATCCCAGTGCAATCTTTCTCAGTTTTCCCCCTCATCATGATCATGAAATTCGCATAATCCCATAAATCATGTTCCTCATTTCGATGTTTTTCAAAATTGATCCCCGCCTTTTCGAAATTATATTTCTCTATATTACAAATGAAGCATTTTCCCTCGGAATCCTCCTCTAAAACATACGAATTTATTATAAATTTCTTTTAAAAAGTGGTTATTTTACCGAAAGTTTCTGATTTTTCTCTCAATCCGGTGAAAGTATCCAACAAAATAGCCAAAATTATGTTCAACAGAACAATATTAATAGACAAGAAAAACGACAAATTAATGAACAAATTCCCATAAAATTTGGGATCCCCACCTTCTGCCACATTTGGTCCTCCAAAATAGCCCAATCCTAAGATCGCTCCTATTCCCTCTCCATTTCGAAAGGCTCGATCGACTATAGTAAAATAACAATGTGAAAGGGTTGAACAAACGCTTGGATCTGAGAAATCTGAGAGAAAATACATTTGAACGAATATCCCATAAGCCAACATAATCACAGCTGCCAACACTAAAGTCAATATTAATTGATTGAGATGTTCTGTGACGGATCTGATGATATAAATCATTGTGGGGAAAAGACTCACAATGGCTAAAAGGTCGATACTAAGGAAACTCACTGACACTGATAACCCCAAAGACACGAAAAGGATATGATAACAATTCACTATGAAATTCTTCTGGAATAAAGATAAATAGATGTCCACATAGATTTTATCAAAGAAATTAAGGTCATCTTTCTCCGCATGGGTATCAATATAAATTTGTCTGGTCGTGGCTCTAACCGTCGGATAATTCATATATAAATTAATCACCAAAGAACATATCGCAAGGAAAATCTCTATGATGCCCAACACCACGATCGTATCTCTGAAATTATCATGAAAATCTATGATGTTTCCATCCATCCGAAACGTTATCAATAAAATAAGATTATTGATTACTGATAATAACATCGCGAACATCTCAATATAATAGAAAAGGTCAGTGCTGAGATATTTGTAAATTCTCAAATGGTTCTTGAATCTTTCTTGAGTAATTTTCATCTCCAATTGGAAATAATTCGTGTAATTTATGAACCCAGAAAGCTTTGATTCGATGGAAGATCGATCCACACTATTTAGGAACTTTTCTTTGGAAGGATCTGAAAGGAAAAACGACCCTGAAAGTCTAGGGAAATAATAAGGTGTGAGTTTCGTTTCCTTATCTAATTTGATTTCAATTCGAATCAAGACTCTCTTCACGAATTTATAGGTCACCAGATCCTCTTCTGTTATAGCTTTATTAGTAATTTCCTTGATTTTCTCATGTGATTCGAGCATTTCATCCCTTTCTTTACAAAAAATGTCATATTTTGATTTGGCTTCACCCATCGTCTTGATATAAGTGAAGATCTTCAATGAAATCTGTATCAAAGTATGAGATGAGAATTTCTCATTAGAACGAAAAGCATCTCTTATCAGGTCAAAATCTTCCATTTTCAAGACATAATCGGACATCCGTTTCTTATCGAATGGATCCTTTTTCACAATACAATAAAACGCCTGTTTCAAACTATCAATCATTATCGTATTTAAGGTGTTTAACTCTAAATTTGTCACTTGATATGAAATGATTTCAGGGTCGAAACCCTCTATCAATGTCATGAAAAATTCAAACAACGCCAATTTCGTCTTATAGAACTCCGAATCGTAATCCCGCACATATCTCTTCAAAAAACCAGTATATCTGTCGAATATAAAGGAAAAAGTCTTCTTTTGATTTTCGTGATGTGGACCCGTGCAAAGTTCAGCCAAATTCTCAAAAACACCAGTCGCCATCACTAATAAATGGGGTCTATGAGTGCTATCGAATTCATTGATTTCACCTTTCTCATAATTATAATGCCATTGGAAATTATCGCTGAGTTTCTGGAAAATCGTAGTCCATCTTTGAGTTCTATCAATGGTATCAGCTTTTAAGGTTTTTTTGGCGAAATAATCCTTGAAGAGTTGGCAATTATCTTCGCATAAAAATTGATGGAATTTAAGCAGAAGAAGTACTCGTCTATAGGTTTCTTTCCAGATCTTATCTATATTAGTCTTGAATTTAATGAAACTTTGATACCATTTCATTTCACTCCAACAAGCATTCATCATAATCACTTCTTCGCCATTGGGTTGGCACATGAAAACTTGATGGAGATTCTCTTGAATTGCATTGGTAGAAATAAAAAGGAAATTACAAAAGGCTTCCAATAAAGTGAATGCCGGATTCTTCTTATCAATATACCAATCTTTACGCAATTGGTTATGGAAAAAACAACAGAGATTATAAGCCATGTTTTTGCTTTCTTGCTTATTGTCATTGAGAGAAGCTAAATAAATGTTAGATTTCGCATCCACACTCATCTTCTTCATTTTATATTGCTCATAAAAAGCCACTGCATAAGCCATTATGGGTATTTCTCCCTTAGAGTTTTTGGCCTTCCCATTATTAATCCTCAGAAAAGGAAGATCTAGATGTTGCTGTTTGATTGAAAGTGTAGTGGAATAGGTCTCATAATATAGAAAGACCTTCTTGCAACGATCTACTGAGGATTTTTTGGTAAGCAGCTTCTTCTTAATAGGGACTAAAGGTTTATGACACATGATTTTCTCACATAATTCAAGAATAGTTCGTGAAAGACCAATTACTTGTAGTTTTTCGCGCTTTAATTTGAATTTGGCATCGATTTTCGCTAATTCCATCTCCATTTTATTTTTTGTGGGTGATTCTAATTCATTCAATTCGACCCCAAAAATCATGAGAATCAGGATTCTATTCTTATAGATGAATTCACTGAGTTTTTCGAGATTTGGGATATATTTATTGATTTTTTCGAGGTCATTTTCACGAATCACGAGATAATAATTCATCAATTTGACGATCGATCCGAAAATCGAACTATTGAAATAATAATAATATTGATTATCATCATATGGGTTTTTATCTTTGGCTTCATATCTTTGGATGAGAAATTCGATTTCGCTGATAAACAAATCAATGGTCTTATCATAGAAATGATCCACATAAGGGTCTTCTTCATATTGCATATCTTTGGGTCTGGTATGAAAATAATCTGATCGATTATTAATGAGATGATTTTTGAAATCTATATGGAAAATCGAATATACATCAAATAAAATGGCTCGATATTTCAAATTATCGCCAGCCAAAGGAATCAATTTCACCATTCTTTCAACTGAAAAGGCTTCATCCATTTTCCTCAATGAAGATTGCACATATCTATAAGATCCTCCTTCATAGATCAGTTTCAGGAAATTCATATAGAATTCCAATTTCGCATCATCTAAATTCGTCATATCGTTTTTCCTTTCCTTCAATAATCTCTCATATTCATCCACATTCCTCAATTCATCTATATTCATCTCCTCCATCACGATTCGCACATCATATTCTGGAATCCAATGGAAAATCTTCAAATATTCCACTCTTGTATAGATCTTCACTATATCAACTACTGTAGATAAGGTTTTCCAACCATTTATTGTGGGAGTCGCATTCACAGTAGCTAAATGTTTAGTCAACATATCATGAGTCACATCCAATAGATATTCCTTAGTCAAAACCACATTAGGGAAAGCATCCATTATATCATAGATCATTGGAGCTATAATATCAGGGAATTTATAGAACATATTCTCCACTGACCAATATCCCACTTCCACGAAATAAGCACAATGACATTCAGTGTTTTTATAAAGATAAAAACGAATGAAATTGGTGAATTTCCTGAAAAGTTCCTCACTGTTGTTTTCTATGAAATGGTTGGAATATTCCGCATAATTACTCATTATTATCCAGAGGATCAAAGACAAATTTGAATCGAAAATCACTCTTTGCATCTGATAATTCTTCGGCTCTTGATTTTCAACCGCTTTCATAAATCCCGCCCTCAGATCGATTTTATCTAGAACTGCGATTAAATCCTTGATCACGTTTTCTTCCTTATAAAGATAAATACCGTTTGTTGAATTTAGTTTGATTTTCTCGAAATCTTGAAAGAAACCTTTGAAATCATTCTGTAGAAATTCCTTAGGAGGGGTTTGACCGCAGGCTTCTTTACAATATTCTATATAATCATCTTCCTGGATGAATTTCATCCCTTCCAAGAAAAGATCATTAGTGTTTGAGATATTATACATTAGATTGGTGACCATATCTTCAATTTTTCTTGAGATTATGACCTTTTTATTGATTGTGTTCTGGGAAAGAATATAGCTGAATAAGACATCCATCATTTTCCTCGCGAATTCCTCTTCAAATAAAATCGAACGATTGAAATTGAAGATGTTCTTCAATTCATCGAAACTCAACTTCTTATTCGCTTGATATGCGGTTTTCATCATGGATAACAATAAATCATCTTGTTTTTGGAATAAATATAACACAAAAATCTCGCAATAATATTCTCGGATAGCTCTCAAACCATCAGTCCATGCATTCAGAATCTTCTCATCTACCTTCCCCGTTTCATCATTCACTGAAACCTCCAGGAATTTAAAGGTTTGGATCTTCAAATATAACGCATGGAAAATCTCCTCTATTTCATCATCATCTATTAAACAATATTCCATTAAAATCTTACACCATTTCACCGCATGGATATGAATCTTATGTTTATCTTCAATCCAACGCCAAGTGGCTCCTGGGATAAATTTGTCCACCATTTTCATTGTAAATCGGTGCAAATTGAAATCTTTTCCGAAATATTTCTCTCTAATATATTGATTCTTGTGGTTTTTCTGCCGAATGTAATTTCGAGCTATTGGAGTATAGGTTCCCATATCCTGAGCATCGATTTTATCCAAAGGCTCGAAATCCTTTTCCAAATATAATCGACCGAAAATCTCTAATAAATGAGTGTAGAAGATCTGGCTCTTGATGTATATTGGTTGACCAAAGGAATAATCTGGAAAATCTGTTATCAGATCGATAAATCGCAATGGCAGGTTCTCATCAACCCAATTTGTATAAATTAGGGGTTTGGCTATTCGTGGCATGACTTGATTCATCAATTCGAGCAAAGTGATCCTTTGATCTATGGAAGGAATTTCGATGTCCGCCCAACGGAAAGATTTTTTGAGGAGAGATTCGTAATCTTTTGCTAATAAGATAGCTGCCTCTTGATTGACTAATTGGAAGAAGGAATGACCATCTTTTTTATGGGTGAAAAAGACGTTTAGATTTATGAATTTGCGGAAAGGCATCTTGCCGAAGTTTTTATAATGTTCCTTGATGATGTTTTTGAAGAAGTCATCATTTTCTAAGAAAAATCATTGAAAATGAAAAAAAGGAAAAAAAAATGGAATAAAAGACCCAAAAAATATAAATAAAAAAAAAAACAAAATGAAAAAATAAGAAAAATAAGGTACCATCATGAGTGCATGTGCATCCCTCAGTAACATCAAAAATTCTCGAATCTGTTTTTGGTTGATTAGGTCCTCCTTTGCAGATTTCATAGCAACAAGAGCAAAATTTTCCATCTGCAGTCAAAATCAATGTCTTACAAGTCTTTGTTAAAGTGCAAGGGTTTACGGGAAGTGTTAGTGTTTTTTCTTCACCGAACATATAAATTTTTGAAATGATGATGAAAAAAATGGGTTTTACCTAGTTCTTCTAGTTCTTGTGTTGGCACGGAAGTTTTTGCTGGGAGTTTCTCTTGCGGGTCTGGAGCTACAAGAAGTGAAGGATCGGTTGGTGGATTTAGAGGAGGGATGTTGTTCGGGTTTGAACTGTTAGCCATTTTGTTATCAATATGAAGAATAAATTAATTCCAAAAAAGTTTTAATTTTAGAATGATAGACGAGTTTTTACGAAAGAATTTATTTTTTTAGGAAAATTTTGATATAAATTACAACAAAGAAACTTATTTTTTTTTAATTAAATTTAAAAAGTAAATAATTAAAAAAAAAGAATATATTTAAAAAAATGAGAAAATAATTAATAAAAAAAGGGGTTCGCTATAGAAATTGGCAAGTCCCTTTTTTTTTAAAAATAAATGATTTTTGCGATTCAATTACGAAAGTTTTTTCCTGTATAAGTGTTAAAAAAAGGGAAAATCATCAGACTAAAAACTCCAAAAATGAAAAATTTATTGAGTTAATCACTAAAAATGAAAACGAAATCAACACTCTCCAGGCAGAACTAACAGAACATCAGAAAAACTTATTGAAGTTCATAGATTATCAAAAAATTTCAGAACAATCGTTGGGATCAGGAGCCTTTGGCTTTGTGTTTCAAGCGGAAGAAACGTCCACAAGAAAGCAAGTCGCTGTCAAAGTGCAAATCATTAAAATAAATCGCTTTCAAATGGCAAAACGACTGATAATGGAAGCAATGGGGATGAACGTGGATTCAGATTTTGAACTTTTTAATTTTAAGCAAATAATCAAGAAAAAGATTTTATTTTCTAATGATTATTGTCTTTGCATCATAGAATCTGAACCAGGAGTTTCATTAAGGGAAATAATAACCCAGAAACAAAAAAATGCAACCGCTTTCACTCAGGAAGAAAAAGACTCGATTGTGATTGATTTGATTGAGCATTTGTTTAGTTTGCATATGAACCAAATTGCTCATTTCGATATCAAACCTGAGAATATCATTTATTTGCAAAGCTCAAAAAGATACATCATCATCGATTTTGGCGAATGTCAAGAATATCAACCCTGCAAAGATTTTTCATATCGAAAATTGCTTAATTTTCGGGGAACCCCATTTTATTGTTCCCCTCTTATGAGAAAAATTTATAAAAAATTCATTGATTCAGACAACACAGAAATTTATCAAGACCCTTTCAAAAGTGATGTTTTTTCATTGGGATTGATTTTTTTAGAAGTGCATTTGACACCAAACATCTTCAAGAGAAAAGATAGAAAGACTTTTCATGAGTTATATTTAACAAAAAATAAATCAACCCTCTTACGAGAGCAATTCAGCTTTTTAATTAAGGAATGTGAAGATATAAATCAAATTCCCTTATGGCTCTGTATGAATCTATCAATACTTAAGCAAAAGGAACTTTTCTCAGAAAAACTCAACAAACCGAAGATTTTCCCTCAAAATCCATTGTTTTTTTATCAGAAATTTAATATTTTAGATCATATGTTGTCTGAAAAAGAGAAGAAAAGGTTCAATATTTTTAATATAGCATTGCTCTTAAATATGGTTCAGTGTTTTTATCATAAAAACATTCCAGGAACAAACAGTTATAAAATTTTGCATGCTCGATAAAATTTGATAATTCGGACATTTATTTCTCAAACTGCTTCAGAAACGCGATTCTAATCTTAAATGAACAAAAAGAAGTTAAATTAAAAGATTATCTAAAAGATTTGCGATACTCTTTTCATATTGACCCTGAAAAGATAAATAATTTATGCAAAAGCTTGACAAATTCACGCAGTTTCTTAAAAAATAAAGGATTTTATCAACTGTGTTTTGAAAATGATCAAATTATTTGGAGAAAATTTGCAGATTGTCAGCTTGATCTCAATTTAGTCATCAATGAGCGAGTTTTGAAGGAAATTTCCCTTGAAAATTATTTCAGATATTTATTTTCGCATTTCGATTTCACACCCTATCAAAAATTAAAGCTATATCTGAAAAAAACATATAAAAACTCTATATATTCTCTTCAATTAAGCGGTCAGAAATCAATTGGCAAGCTTAACTTGAATTTTAATGAAATCGATGATTATGATGGTCAGAAAATTCACTTGTCTTCAGATTCTGGGCGTTTTTTATGAAAAAAGCCAAATGGTTAAAATCAATTTTTCAATACAAAAGGCATGATTTATACTATAAAATCTTTAATGTAGCATTTTCCTTTGAAAAAGGTTGGAAAAAAATTGATTTGTTCCAACTTGAATTGACTGAAAACGAACCACAAATCATAGACAAACCCCTGCGACTTTCTGTTGAGCATTTGATTCTCATCAAAACAGATTTAAAGGTTTTTGAAGAAATTGACAAGTCAAAATCCAATGAATTAACAAAAATCCCTGCTGAAGAACTTTTAGCAATAAAGAATTCTATTGAAGATTTTGAAAAAAGTCTTCAATCTTTCAAAAATCTGAGGAAGATCACCATTTCTTCAGATCTCCTCAGCTATTACTTGATGTGTGAATTTTCGAGAGATTTCACGCAGAAAATTAGAAAAAT
>Ga0302186_10003224_pt1 | contig 12053 bp, 11 predicted proteins | sample II_Bog_E1_2_FD_198782 | JGI IMG/M metagenome (GOLD analysis project Ga0302186, IMG submission 198782) | Peat permafrost microbial communities from Stordalen Mire near Abisko, Sweden - II_Bog_E1_1 | ecosystem: Environmental > Terrestrial > Soil > Wetlands > Peat | place: Sweden: Abisko... | reverse complement strand
CCTTTCAATGTGCGGCTCGATCAAATCATAGAAATCAGAAGCACCAAAAACTCATTTTACAATGCTTCTGAACTGCTCTATCTTTATAAGGAATTTCTGACTGATTTAGTGAGTTTACATGAAGATTATGGAATCGTATACAATTTTTCAGATACTGTCATTTTCTATTGCCAGGCTGAAAATTGTCTTAAGCTCATTGATTTGAATTTTCTCTTTCAAATAAAGAATAGATTGCCTCATGCAATGATGACATTCAATAATTTAATCGAAAAACTTAAGAGCATTACTGATTTTAACGAGGATTTCAGAATCGCGGCATATTTGAAGAATTTACATACGCATCCTGATAAAATTCTTGAGGAAGTCAAGGCATTGAATTCAACTTTGAAGCGAAATAATGAGTCAAATGTTGATGATTTTCTACAAGAAATTAAAAACAATGAGAGGAATGAGGAAAAAGAACTTTACTTTCATGCGAAATTCCTTAAGAAATGTTTTTGTTATAAGACCAGCAATGAAAATTATAAGAAGTTATTGGTGAAATATGAGATGGACCAGAAAAATGATCATGATATCAAATATAAAATAGGTCTGAACTTTTTTTTGATGGGATCGTTCGAAAAGGCCAAGGGGTTATTAGGGTACATTAAAGAAATTTATATAAAAAATTTGGAGAAATACCATAAACAAGTGATCATTATATCTTTGATTTTTGCATTGATCAGTAAAACAGAAAAAGATTTGGATTCCACATCGAAACATTTTGAAGAGGTATTGAACCTTTTAAAAAAATATGAAGCATTAGGTGCTCATCTCAAAACAAAAATCATTAAATTGTGGGCATTTTGCAATGGTAACCTTGCAAATAACCTGAGTCATTTGAGGAAGGCTCATCGGCTTTTTACTGATGCGTTAAATAGTGAAAATGACGGGGCGCAACACACTGAGGATATCATAAATTCTCTAGCAATTATCAGTGCCAACCTAGGAAATTATGAGCAAGGGATGAATTATTTTAAGCAGATTTATAATGATCAGAACATTGCCACAACTTCCTCTTCAAAGGATCGAATGACCTTGGAGAAAAAAATAATTTTGCTTTCGAATATGGCGCTAGTTAAGATGGAGATAAAGAACTACCCTGATGCGAAGAAGTTTTTGGAAGAAGCAAGGAAAATCACGGAACATCATCCAAAACTCAAGGGCACGTTGAAAATTAAACTTATTTTACATTCGGGAGTTTTATATGATAAAATGAACAATTTTTATGATGCTATGAAGGAATTCAAGCTGGCATTACATTTATTTAAGCAATTTTTTCCGAAAATGAAAGATATTCATGATAATGACATGAAGAGACTTTTATTTGGGATCTGGACGAATATAGCGGGGGTCCATTTGAAATTCGGAGATTATATAAAATCTCAGAAATATCTGGAGAAATGCCGAAAAATATTGAATGATTTCGATAGGTCCAGAGAAAAAATCTCAGCAAGTTGTTTTGCTCACAATCAAGGCATTTTAAACAATGCTCTTGGGAAAATTGATGATGCGGTCAATGACATTGAGAATTCATTGAAAATCAAGAAGAAATTCTTCGAGGAGAACAATTTCAACATTTTCAATACTACAAAGCTACTTTTTAAATTGCATTTGGTTAATAATAACAAGGAGAAAGCATTAGAATATAGTGAGAAAGTCATTGAAATAGCCAAAAAAGTCATGGCTGAAAACATCAAAGAACTTTTCAATTTCATGCAAGAAATAGCAGAAACTTATGAGAACAATAATGAAATATCAGAAGCCATAGAAAATTGGGAAAAGGCCTTAGTTTTTGTAAATAATGAGCAAATTACTGACAGTAAGAGAATAGAATGCTATGTAAAACTTTCTAGTCTTTATGAAAAAGAGAAGAATTTGGAGAAAAATATGGAGATTAATGAGAAATTAATAGAAGTGTATAACAAAAACAAAGATGCAAATCTAGATGTTTTAAAAGATCTCAACACGAAAATGATGGAGCTTTGTAAAAAAACTCGTAAAGATGAATTGATGAAAAAATATCAACTGGAGTTGGAATCCTTGAAGGTTTTACAAAATAACCTGAATTTAATGAAAAAAGTTGGGGGGAAGTTTCTCGTGTCACTTAAAGGAGTCAAGGCTCCGAAGAAGGTCATACCAATGCCCAAACCTTAAGAAAAGTCTTTTAAAAATTAAAAAATAATGTGTTTTTTTGTATATTTTTTAACAAGTTTTACATTTTTTAAAGAACGAAACTCAATGTCAACTCTCCAAAGATGAGCATTTGATTTTTTATTTATTAATTTTTCTGTTTTTGTTTTTATATTTTATATTCTTTTTAAAGAAAATGTCATTTTCCATGTTTTTTTAAACTTTATGTTTTTTTTGTTTTTAATAAAAGTTTGAATTAAACAAATTTTATGTTTTTTAATGAAAAAATTGAAATTTTAGGGTTTTTAATGAAAAATTTCATCTTTTTTGTTTTGTTTTAAGCCTCCAAAAATGAAAAAAAACTAAACACAAACTTTTTCTATTTTAATTTTTCTTGTTTTAACTCCTTTTTGCAAGCGTCTTCCAATAGTTCCGTATCAACTTCATTTGGGGGAATGTGAATATATCGTATGACAGAGCCTCGAATGAAGCAGTTTTTGAGTGAAATCTTCAAATTTTCTTAAATTATCGTTTTTCCTTTTTTTTTAAAAACCAAATGAGGAAAACGTTCCGGGTCATTAACTGCTATATTGGTCAGGTTGAAATTCATGTTGGAATCCACATTGTTCAAGACTCCAGAAACCTCTAAGCCGTTTTTCAACTCGATTTTTAAGGTCACATTTCGATCGACAAGTGATTTGAAAAAGGAAATGAAAAGCTATTTAGAAAGTAGATGAAAAAACTAATAGATTTTGTAAACCATTTTATGATGATCTTTTTTATTTGAATTTAGAGGGTCTTCTAGATTTTTTATTAATTAAAAATAAACATGCAAATTTTATTTAATTAATAATTTTTTTTTTACAAAAAAAAATTATAAATTTTTTAAAAAATTTATTAGAATGTTCTATAAAAAGAAAATTTTAAAATATATATTTATAAAAATAAATTAAGGAATATGAGCTCCGAGGATCAAATTTTTATTAAAAGCTCCCAAAGAGTTTTTATAAATTTTTTGCTCGCAATGAGCAATTTCGAAAAAATTTCTGAAAAACATACAAAAATTAAAAATTTTTTTATAAAATTAAAATACCTCGTTTCTCCCATTCCATCTAAAATATTTTCATAAATGCTGGTTGCTATTTATATGAGATGGAATAATCAGAAATCTAAAAATAATCTTAAAAAAAAAGAAAAAAATTGAATATACAACGATTCCACACCAGCATCCCTTAACCCTGCGCAAGTGGTTTTGAGATGGGCTCTGCAAAAAAGGACTTCAGTTGTGGTGAAGTCAAATAAAAGTGAGAGAATGAAAGAAAATTTGGATTTGTTTAGGTTTGAGCTGAGCAAGGAAGAAATGGAGAAAAATGAGGGGATAAATATAAACAAGAGATTTAATGATCCAGCAGTGTTTTGCAAAGCAGCCTTCGGAGCTTTCTTTCCTATATTCGAGGAATAAAAACCTATTTGTAATATATAATATATAAATTTGCAAAGTAGAAAATATTTTTCAAATTTTTTTTAATTTTTAAAAACAAAGAAAAATTGTCTAAAAACCAAGCCCAAATTTTAATCTTAAAAAAAAGATTCCAACCTAAAAAAAATGGAAAAAAAATTCTGACTCTCTTCTAAAACCTAATAAATTTATCTCTAAAATTTCTTTTTTCTTAATTTTTGTTCTTAACTTAATCACGTTCTTTATTCCTCATCCAACTCATCCTGTTGGATATTGAAGTATTTCAATTGGTACTTGTTCTTATCTGTGGCCACAACATGCAAATAATCTCTCAACTGTTGCTTTTTCAAATATTTCTTTGTCAAATATTTTAAATATCTCTTGGAAAGCGGCATGGTCGAGGTCACATCCAAGGATTTTGGTTCACCCTTCACCACAATGTCGTCCTGTAAATTTCCGGTTTTGCCATGGACTTTGATTCTTTTTTTTAAGAAATCTGCGAAATCATTCATGACCAAAACGTTGTCTTCGACCGGTTGAGAGCAATCAATGATGTATTTAAGGTTCAAATTTTTGCTTCGGGATGCTGATTTCTTGCCGAGAATGTGAGGAGGCATAGGATTTTTTGGAAGAAATTTTGGTTTGTTTTCGGAATTTTATTCAGAATCTGAATTTATTAAATTTATGATTTTCTAAACTAGATAAGATAATGTTTTTGGGAGATTCCCTTCTAATAAATATAATATATTTTTTTCTCTCAGTTTTTAATTCAAATTTTGAAATTTAAAATTTTTTTTTTTTTTATCAATTCTCTTTTTCCATCACAAATTAATAATCATTAATACAATATGATGGATTCATTTCAATTCCTCCTTGATATAAAAAATCTATAAATCGAAATTATTAATTTGAAATACTAATCTATTGTTGTCCGCATTGAACTCTTTGTCCACCAGCTTCTTGTTCTTCTTCCTCATCGAGTTCTAAAAAAGAATGGTTTTAATTTTTAAAGGAGATGTTAGTTTTTTACTTTTTCCTCCTTCTTCATTAGTATTCACTCCCGATGGATCAAAATCTTCCATCATTTCACAACTTTGCAATTGTTCGAGATTGGGAGGATTGCTTTTTCCTGGCAATAACTAAAAAAATGTTTAATTTTGATTTTTTAAAAAGACAGACCTTTTGTAACATTTCTTTATGATCAGAAGTCAATTGCCCTGGCAACGGGAATTTCACATCGAATTCAATAAATAAATTGCCATAATTCATAAAATCTTTGAAACAAGGCATTCCTTTTCCTTTCAAGGTCTTTCTTTCCCCTTAAAATAATCAATAAAAAATATGTGAAAAAAAAGATAACAAAATTTCATTTTTTACTTGGCGATATTATTTCATTTGGACGTGTCACAATTTTAATTTTATGATTGTCAAGATGCGTGATTTCGAAATTTACTCCTGTCAAAGCTTCCACCAAACTTATTTCTTTCTTCATGATGAGATCTGCCCCTATTCTTTTAAATGTTGGATGAGGCTCAAAGACTGTAATGAAAAGCACATCCCCAGCCATTATTCCTGGCTATTTTTTTAAAAGAAATAAAGAGAAAAGAAATTAATATTGAAAAATGACTCTTCAAAAAAGCTGAACAAATGAAGAAGAAAAACAAAAAAAATTAAATTTTCTTCATTACAGCTTAAAAAAAATTAAAAAAATTATCAACCAATTCATCTCCTTCACCATGCATTGTGATAACATGCCTTTCAGGTAAGCCTTTTTCGATCGGCACTTCGAGAGTTTTATTCGTTTGAACGATTTTTTCGCCCTTGCATTTTTTACATTTATCCTTCTCATTCACTGATTTCCCTTCACCGCCGCACTCTGAACAATGTGTCCTTAACTGCTGAAACATTCCAGGACCTAGTTGTAATAATTTTTCAACAACTCCTTTGCCTTTGCATCCTGGACAAATTCTTTCGTTTTTTCCTCCTTTGCCATCACAACCAGAACATACTCGAGTGCAAGCATGGGCGAGCTTTATGAGATCTCCATTGTAAGCATTTTCTAAAGTAACTCGGAGCTCTTTTTTCACTGCTTTGTTTTTTCGGGCTTGTTTAGAAGATCCACGATGACCTCCTCCACCGCCACCGAACATGTTCAGAATATCAAACAAATCTAACCATTAGAAAAAAACATTTATGACAGACATTGCATAAAAAATTTAAAAATATGCAAAAAAAAATTTCACAAAAATAAAAAACCTTCAAAATTAATTTTTTTTTAAAAGCCCCTTTCTTTTAGCTTTTTTTAAAATAAATCAAATTTTTAAAAACCTCCAGAATGTCCTCCTCCTTCCATTGAATTTTTCACTCCTTCTATTCCATATTTGTCATAAAGGGCTCTTTTCTCAGGGTCACCTAGAATTTCATAGGCTGCCGAAATTTCTTTAAACTATTTTTTTTTTTAAATTACTTTTTGACAAAAAAAAAAACAATTACTTTTTCAAGGTCACCTCCTTTGTCAGGATGATTGGTCTTGGCCAATGAAAAATACTTTTTTTTTATTTCGTTTGCATGGGCAGTTTTTTTCAGACCAAGAACTTCATAAAGATTTTTTTCTTCGGCTTTTGGACGTTCTTGTTCATATTCATGCTGAAACCCTCCTTCTGTTATATTTTAAATATGATGAAGAATTTCTTTATTTAGTATATATATACCACTGAAACCTGGAAACCCTCCTCCAAAAAAATTGAAATGCATTCAAAAGACCAATATTTAAAGAAAGTGAATGGAATTCTGATAGAAGGAAAATTTATTTTTTTATATTTCTTTTCTAATTTGGTAATTTAAAAATAAATAAATTTTAACAATCTTGAAGACCAAATTTTAAAAATTATAAGTAATAACATATTATTGAATTATAATAGTGGGTATTGTTAGAAATCACAAAATGAAAATAAAAGTCGAAATAACATTTATAAAGGTTCACATTCTGATTAATTCATTAACATTAATGGATCCTTTCCTGAAAAGAAAGAATTATTAAAATAGTTTCATACTTCAAATAATTAAAAAAAAAAATAAAAAAAAAACAATGATTTGTATCCGACATAATCATAGACTCAATAAATGTTTGCAAACATTAAAAGCTTGAATAATCTCTGTATCCGACCAGGGCAACTTGGCCTTTCCATCAGTCAAAATATACCCTCTCAATTTGGATAGTATAATCTTTTTCGGCCCATCAAAATCCAAAAGGGGCGTAGTTATTGAATGCATCAGACAAATGTCATCTTTGATCTTTTTGCAATGATTCAAAAATTTGAGGACTTTCCGATGACGATTCGCTTCGCAATCCTTAATAAATTGGTTCTCGAGGTAATACTCCAAATCTTTCCTAAAAACTTTGGATTGCAGAACCAAATCTATGTATGTTTTGTTGAAGGATTTCTGTCCTGGAATTATTGCTTTCTTCTCCATAGTTTTTTTATTTTTTTTCCCCAAAGGAACTTCGTTAACGCTGAAACTCCTAAAATTTAAAATAATTATAATATAAAAATGCAAATCACAAAAATAAAACATGCTCTCCCACACCTTATCCCACCCATATAAAAATTCAGAAATAGCAAAAAGAAGCCCCCCCCCCCATAAAAATTTAAAATAATTACAAAATAAAAATGCAAATCACAAAAATAAAACATCTCTCCCACACCTTATCCCCACCCAGCAAAATAAGACCCCCCCACACACCGCAAACATTTAATTAAAATAAAATAGTTAAAAAAACATCAAGAAATGACAAAATAAAAAATGAACAAACAAAAAAATTAGGAATCAAAGGAAAAAAAATTAATGAATAATGACAACTTGTGGGGATGGTAGAAATTCTCGATTTCTATATCGAGAGTTTTTGCAGTTTCTGCAAAGTAATGACTGTAGAACTCACGATAGTTTTTATGTCTTTTTTGAATTTTCTTCTTGTTCTTTAGTTGCTTCTTGAAAAAAACGCTTTCCAAATATACATAAGCCTTCTTAAAGAACAGTTTCTGGCTTTCTTCCATTCTTTTTCCCTTTTTGACTTTTATTTCTGCAAAAAGTCCAGTTTTATTCCTTTCTTCATCAGTGCATATCTTTCTCTCTCGAATGCAATTGAACAGATCTTTCTCCACATCATTTAATTGTTGCAATTCTTGGTCATTTGGTGGTATTCCTCTAAGGAAATTCTCAATCAGATTTGCCAAATTTGGGTTGCTAATGGAAATATCATTGTAAATATAAGGAGTAGTCAAATCATGCATCTGGGTCTTGACAGGTTTTTTCCCCTTTTCTATGAGAGGGGATTCTTCAGAAAATTCATTTTCTTTGAAAGCATTTAAGATATCGTTTTCTGGGGATTTGGGCATCGTATGCAGGAAAGTATCTAGAGGCAAAGGGGTTTCATAAAAGGGCTCTTGGGCAAAAAGAGATGAAAAGGACATTTGTTTGATGGGAAGGGGTTGAAGAGTTTAAAATCAGGAAATTTGAGGAATATATTATAATTTTTTTTAGGCAAATTTTTTTTTTAAGTGAACAAAGAAGGATCATTAATTCTGAAGTATAAAAATCTGTTTTAGATTTTAGTTGGGACTGCAAAGTTTAGATTTAAAAAATTCAAAAGGAATACAACATATCATTAGATAATTTTTTTCAGCTTTTGTTTGCGCAGAATTAAAATTAAAAAAAAAACTACAAATTTTAAAAATTAATTAAAACTTTAAAAGAGTTTTACTTCAGCATTTTAAATCAAAAATTATGAATATCGATCTAACAGCAAAAACAAGAAAATTTCAAAAAAATTATTATTTTATTTTATTGATTTTTTAATTTTTTTTTCTTTTTTCATCAATTCCTTTATTTTATGTTCCTTTGCTTTTCGTTCCAGAGAAATCCTATTTAAAATAGACCTCCCACCATCTGGGGGTAGTGGGGAAACTTTCCTTTGTTTTTTCACACTTCTTGAATTATTTTCTTTCAAAACTGGTTTGTTTTTCTCATTTTTTTTCAAATTTGAAGCGCTCCGACTTCTTTTTTTCTTATTTTTATCACTTGATTTAGGTTTGATTTTCCTAAATTTGCTTTCTTTATCGATTAACAAATCTTCCAAATCTGAAGAAGTATCAGATAATTTTTCTTCTTTTTTGGAATTTTTGAGATATTCTTGGAAATTTGATTGTTTTTTCTCGAAACTATGGTTTTGATTTGAAAAACCGCTGAAATTTTCTTTATTTTGCATGAAGGGATTTTCAATTCTTTCATTTTTTTTTGTGAATTGTTCCTCTTGGGTTTTGAATTTAGCTGAGGAAAATTTCAAATCAATTTCCTTTTCAATGGTATCCAATCGGATATTAACGATATTCTGATTATTGACATGTTTTTTTATCAACTAATATAAACAAATGCCAATTAATTATAAGCTAATTTTTATTTTTACTTCACCAAATTGATCTAAACCTTTAGAAAATTGTTGAATCATTGATTTTTCCAAACTTTGCAAATCTTTCATACTGACAATTTGTGTATTTTTCGAAAATTTGGTGTTAAGGATATGGGTAGAATATTTCAAATCATCAATTTCTTTTTCTAATTTGGACATCTTCAAAGCACAATCAAAATGATCTTCATCCTGAGTTTTTTTTGATTCATTTCTGAGATTTGGTTTGTTTTCTTCGTTCATTTTATATTTTTTTGAAATTTCTAAACCAAAATAAATAAAAATTATATTTTTTTTAAATAACATATAATTTTTATAAGAAAAACTCCAAAAAAAGAGAAAATTTGATATTAGTCATCATTTTATTAAAAAATATAAAATAAAAGTGAAAATTGTAGAAAAATTACCATCAAATAATTCATGTGACATTTTGTCGCGCATGGCTGATTCTTTCTCAATTTGTTGGATCAGAAATTCTCTTTCTTTCTTTTCTTCATCTAATGCCCTTTGAATTTGCTCCAAGTCACTATTCAAAGCCGATTTTTGCGTTTCCACCATCACCATTTCGATTTTTTTATTTACTTCATCTCTAAATTTATCCATATAATCTTCAATGGTTTTCTTATTGTTGAAATTTTTAAATTCCTGCAAGCTTTTATTTAAATATTTCAACTCATCGTAAACCTCGGAATCCACTTTTTCTGATAATTTAGTTATATCAGATTCAAAATTTCTCAGTCGAGGCTCTATTTTGCTGAAAACAGCATCGAATTTATTTAGATTTTGGGCATTTTCAATTGATTTTTCTTGGATTTTTTCTAAAATCTTACAATTTTCACCTTCTTGAGCTTCTGCGAAATTTTGAAGCAATTTTACCATGTTCATGAATTTGATCATTTTTTCATCGAAAGTTATGCTGTTTTTTTCAAGTTTCATCAATCTTTCTTCATATTCTTTGGTCATCAATAAGGCGTTGGTTACTTTTTCCAATTGAACTTCCAGAAACTGTTGATAAGTGTCATTTTCTGATGTGGCCACTCTAGTCTTTTCTATTGGTGGACCCTTCCGTTTACTATATTGTTCAGCGTATCGAGCGTAGGTTTTCATAGATTTTAAAAATTTTAACGAATAATTTAATTTTTCCAAAAAAAAAAAAATTTAATTTCAAATCGCCAAAAAAGGTTCGAACTGGGAAGTAAAGAAAACCGACCGATTTCAAGACCCTAAACCAGAAAAAAAAATTTTTAATTCATTTAAAATTATTTTTTTCTCCTTTAATCCTTTCATTATCATCAGAAAGAAAAGCCTCCTCTTGTTTTTAGTCAAAGTTTTGTTTTAAGGACATCAAAATGAATCCTCTATGAAAAATATGATAATCATTTTTTTTTTGGAAAATATAATAATAAGTTTAGATTTTTTTTTTTTATATATTTTTACAGTATTGGGATATAAAATAGAAATAATGCAATTTATAATGGTTTTGGTATTTTTCCAGTTCCATAGACAGCTTCTTTCTATTTTCCGAATAGGATTTGATATTTCAGCTTGTTTTTTCCTGTGCAGACTTCTTTGTAAGGGATTCTTTTTATACTATTTTTGGATTCGAGGAAGCAAAATCTTTGTGACTATTATTATCACATTTTTTCTTCTTACGGGTTAATGTTTTTTTAGAGGATTTTCTATTGATTTATTTTTTGTTAAAGTTGTGACATAATTCGAGCGGCACCGATTTGATGACTTTGTTTGCAAAGGGGATTGATTTTCTTTCGAAAAAAGGAAAATATAGCAATATTTCATTGGCACCATTTACTGTGAATTAGCTTTGCAGTTTTTGTTCCGTTAAGAAGTTTTCTTTTTGGATGAGCTAGATTTTTTTTTCTCATTTATTTCCATTTTATTAAAGATTTTTAAAGAACAAAAATTTAATTGTTATTATATATTTAGTGAGCATTAACGAGCATATTTCCCCAATCCTCTCCCTTTAGAGATCTCAAAGGGTCTTTATTAAGCCATTTTCACAGTCAAGTTTTATAGGAAGCACTGAGAAGTTGCAACATATTAAACATATTTTCTCGTTCGTTTATGTGGTCAAGACAAATTAGCTGATAATAGCTATTTTTCATAATTTTTAATATTTTCAGTATGATCTGCAAAGTTTTCCTTAAAAACGTTTAGTGTTTTAACAACATCTCGTGCTTAATCGAGAACTTCTTCTCAAATTGCTTTGTAACTTTCGAAATTCTCCAAGAAAACCTCTATTTTCTATCCTCCTTCTTAAAACCCTTTAGAAAGTCTTAAATCTTCAAATTTAGACTCCTGATTTTCTCGTTTCCTTTTTTCTTATCTATTTTCTCGTTAGGCAGGCAGGCCTTCCAACGAATGTCTGGTATTCTACTTCGGGGCAGCATTTTTCTGATAGCTCATATAAATTTTAATGCAATTTTCGAATTTTATAAAACTCTGAATATTCTCCATTTCTTGGTCGTTATCAACGCTAGGCTGCTGTTTGTTAAACATTTCAGCTGTGGTTGATGCTTTTGGTCTTCTGTTTTCCTTCTAATAGCTCAGCAAGCCAGATTTTTGTTTTCAAAGCAGAATATAAGAAAGAAACTCTTGTGTTTTTTTTTTTGTGTTTTTGTCCGGAATTCGTAGTCATCACTTTTGGCAGGGTTTTCATTCAAATGTTGTCACTTTTGTGATGTTCGTGTTTTTGTAGATTTTTTCAGTTTGTTTGAGATCAGGTTTGGAGGAGTTTTTGATTGTTTGTTTTTAAAAAAACAATTACGGAAAAATCAAAAAACGAAAAAAAAAAAATCAAAAACAAAAAGAAAAAGAAAAAAGAAAAAAATATTCCTTTCATTTTTTTGTTTAAAAAAATTTTCTGTGGGATGAAAATATAGAGGTTTTACGGTAACTGAATTTTTAATTTTTTTTGTAATTTATTGATTCGACCTCAAG
>Ga0302186_10003223_pt1 | contig 12060 bp, 10 predicted proteins | sample II_Bog_E1_2_FD_198782 | JGI IMG/M metagenome (GOLD analysis project Ga0302186, IMG submission 198782) | Peat permafrost microbial communities from Stordalen Mire near Abisko, Sweden - II_Bog_E1_1 | ecosystem: Environmental > Terrestrial > Soil > Wetlands > Peat | place: Sweden: Abisko... | reverse complement strand
GTTCGATATTTCTAATCGATTTTGAAATTAAAGACAAAACAAACAGTCAAAAAAAATTTAATACAATAAAAAAATTAAATGAGTTATTTTTCAAATGTTTCTTTAAACTTTCCCCTTTTCAAAGAAATCGAAACACTCGACTCCGACTTCATTGTTTTTTCGTCAAAGAATGACATCCCAAATCACATAAAACAGCTGAAAAAACCATCCCCCTATCTCTCCATTGGCAAAATGATCGATTTTTCCTCCCAAAAAAACCTTTTACAAAGACAAAAGTCATTAGATCGAATGAGTTCCGAAAAGTATATGAAGACAATTGAGGAGATCAAAACCTTAGAAAACACGATAATTTCGAACTTTTCACAAGAAAACTCGAATATTTTTACTTTGGGCCGACCTTGTGAGAATTTTCCTCAAGATTATGATAAAATAAGGGAAATTATGGAGGAAAATGAAAGTTTAAAAAGGAAAGTTCAATGTTTTTCTGAAGAAATGAACGAATTAAAAGAAGAAAACCAAAAACAAAATTTGATTATTGAAAGACTTAAGGACGAAAATGTGAAATGTCAGGAGTTTTGCCATTTGAAGGAAAATGAATACAGTGTCTTGAGAAACAAATATGTTCTTTTATTTTTTTCATTTTGATTTATTATCTGAAAATCAGAAATTTTATACTGCGTTTAGGAAAGTCTGAAACTTGAACACCAGAAGCTTAAAAAAGAATTGGAAAGTATGGAAAACAACATGAAAGAAGGAGCCAAATTCTCAAATATGCATTTTTTTATGGAGAAAAATAATGATTTATTACATCAAAATGATAAAATTATGGTAATTTTTCTAAAAATTCTGACTTTTATTTAATTCAAATGTTTAGGGGAAAGAAACGATAAAAAGACAAAATGGCGAATTGGTTTCACCTTATAAAATTACGAGAAATTTAACAAAAAATGAAGAAGAAATTAAAAATTTCACAAAAAATAATGATGAAATTAAAAATTTCGTGATTCTTAAAAATGAACCAATTTTTCCATTAGAAGAAAAAAAGTTTGAGAGCACTGCGAGGAAAAATTTAATTAAGTCGAAATGTGATTATTTCAACAAAAATAAAGAAAATCTATTAAAAAATGATAAGTAGGCTATTTTTTTTGTTTTATTAAAAATTAAAATTTTTGAAAAGAATGGTTATGAAGGAACTTCGCAACAAATGCATAAAATTCAAATAATCTCTTCCGAAAACGAGATTTTTATATTTAAATAAATCACTTATTAATTGTATTTCTATCAAATATAAAAATTAAAATTAAAAATCAAAAAACCAAAATTTTGTTTTTTTTTAAAAAAAATGAGTTTTTTAGAAAATACATTAATTATTAAATCCAATATGATATGTCTATTATTATTTCTTATTGTTGTTCCATTAAAATTGATCGGGCCTGCAAAAATAAATACTTCATTAACTATAACATTTCATAAAATTTTCAAAAATCTATCAACGATTTTTTTTCTAAATATTTCACCAAAACCAATCCAATTTCCTCCTGATTGAAGTTCTTATTCAAAATATCGTTTACCCCCAACTTTTTATAATTTTCTTTCCATTTAGCTTCATTTTCGAAAAACGCCACCACGGCAATTTTCCCATCTGAAAATTTCCCCAGCTTCCCACTTTCAGAGTCCCCATCCACCAAAATCATCTCATATTTCGAGCAATATTTCCCACAGGTTGGGAAATTTATCCTTTCATTGATTTTCTGACTCGTTTGTGTGAAATCTGCGCAAAAATCTGCTATATATCCAAGATTCACCAAGATATTTTGTAATAACATCAGATTTAGAACATCTGGGCAAACTATCAATATTTTCGAGCAAAAACAATAATGATTGTTCATAGCTGCTTTAAACAATGAAAAATTCGAATAAGTGCTATATTTTTGATTAATGGAAGGTTGTTGTTTACTGGCATTAGAAGATTTGATGTCCTTTTCACTACATATCGTCTCCTTGAAATTTTCAATGTTTTTATTCTTTTTCTCTATATAATTCGATTCCAACAGACCATCTTCTAGATTTTCTATATAATCCGCTGTAGAACCATTTCTCTTATTCGAAATGAAGAATTTATAAGTGTTTCCTGAATTCTTTTGGCTTGTTATCAATAAGCTATTTCTTTCAGGTACTCCCAATTCTTTAACCAATTTCTTAGTTAAAATTATCTCAAGATTCAAGAAATCACCTTCATTAGAACTCAAAACACTTACAGTTTTCTCTGAATATAAAATCGAGCTGTTGTCTTTTATTTCGAATTGGAAAAACAGCTCGTTTTCGAACACGAAATCCTCAATTGACAGTTTTACAGTGCCTTTATTAGTGAATTTTATCGAATTTTTCAATAAATTATATAAAATCTGCATTAGACGCAAAGGGTCTGTAAATATCAATTTGGGTAGTTTTTTCGAGATCGAATAGGTTACATCAACCCCCCTTTTCAAAGCTTGTGGTCTTAAAATATTCACAAGATGATCAATAAGAATATTCAGATCATATTCCATTAGGATCAATCGAAAGGTGCCTATATTGATTTTAGAAAGATCAAAGAGACAATTGATATAATTGAAGATTAAATAGCTGTTTTGGTAGACAGGATCCAATAATTGGATAAAATTGGGTATGTTAATGAAATTATCCTTCATTTTCTCCAACATCTCAACAATTATATTGATAGGATGTCTCAATTCACCTCCGATTGTTAATAAAATGTTATTCCTAACATCAGAAACTTTATTTTTAATAAGATTGTTTTTATCAAAATTTTCATTAGAAACGATTTTCATTATATTCGTGTTTTCCTCCTGATCCTTGAAAAAAAAAACCAAATAATCCTTATCGTCATTTTTCAAGTCTATGGCATAAAACAACAACTCAAAAACCTTTTGATTCAAAGTATATTTCATCAAGACTGTCTGTTGTTTTAACGTCTGATAAAACATGGAGTTTCTTGAATTCAAAGCTTCATTGATCACATATTTCAAATCAGAGAAAAATTCTCTCATGTCGATTAAATCAAGATATTTTTTCGAGATTTTCTTCAATAAAATGTCCATTTCAAGCCCTTGGATGAAAGTTTCTAATATCTGAGGCAATTCAATATTGGAAAGGAGGATGCTTTCAGATGGCAACAGGTTTTCAAATCCGGATTGAAAGGAAAAGCTGCTCTTTTCATTTTCCGCTTGGCCTACATATTTGTTAATTTTACGATTCGTGTAGATTATTTGGAAGCTCCGGTCCAAAATCAAAACCCCGTTCGCGAGATTGTTAAAGACTTTGAGCCATTTTTTTGAATCTCCTTCAATTTCGGAAATGCTATGCATCGATTGATTCTTTTTTAGGTTATCAAAATTGCTTTTTTTGGGGTTGTTCGTGTCGAAAGATTTTTCAAGTCCTTCTAAAGTCAATTTTTTCTGATAATTTGCCAGATTTTTGTCCATTTCTATCATGGTTATGTTATGGTCCTCTGGGGCCTTTTTATCTTTGATTAAAATGGAAGAAATTGGCTTAGAATTCGATGAATTCAGATGAATCGAATCTTCAAAAATCGGCTTGAAATTGTCATAAGGGTCATATCGACTCAATAAACTCGCAATTATCATAAAGGTGAAGATTTCACCCAATTTTATCAAAGTGAATATGTCTAAATATTCAAAGTTTTTGTAATATTTGAGATATATCAAGAGACAAACCACATAATAAAAGACCACTGTCGCTATGAAGACCTGTAGCTTCAAAGAACGCACCGAAATTATGACCATTATGACAAAAATCACCAACATCTGGATATAAATCTGACTATAAAACTGCACTTGTGAATCCCAAATCTGCCACATGTAAAAAGAAAAATAACCCAAAATCAGAACAATCGAAAAAAAATAATTTATTCCGAAAACAAATTGAGTCAATGATCTGGACTTTTTCCCCTTTAAATAACAATTTAATAAGAGATCCACTATCACCAAACTCACAAGAATCACCATTCCGAGAAAAGCATACATCTTCAATTCTGAATATTTGTTGATGTCAGGAGATAATATCGCATCTTGATAATATTTGTTACTATCAAACACATTTAAGATCAACACTGGAAGCGTCCACATTGTGAAAACAAACTTCATATAGGCAAAATACTTCTGACTTTTTTGAAGGTTTTGAGTGTCGAGGGAATCACATTCATCTTGGTTCTTTATGATCTGCTTTTTTTTGGGAACTGGGGGGGGTTTTACTGGCTTTTCAACAGGTTTTTTAGCTTCTTTTTTCTCGGATTTCTTATCTTTGGGCTCTTTCTTCACCTCAATTTTACTGTTGGGCTTTTGCTTGACTTTGAGATCAGGTTTGGATGGTGTTTTTGTAGGGTCAGGATTTTGACTTTTTATTGCATTTTCAGGCTTTTTCTCTAGAATATCTTCTTTCTCTTGGTTTTCTGGAGATTTTTCAAGGTTTTCATTATTCAGCACTTGGTTATTATTAAACAAGAAAATTTCGTTATTCTCATTGTTTTGGTTTTTGTCGGATTTATTGTCATTTTTTTCTTTTTTAGCATTTTTTAGGTTTGGTTCCTTTTTTTCGTTTTTATCTTTTTTGTCATTTTTTTCCTTTTCTTTTTTTTCTTTGTCATTTTTTTCTTTTTCTTTATTTTCTTTGTCATTTTTTTCCTTTTCTTTTTTCTCTTTGTCATTTTTTTCTTTTTTCTCTTTGTCATTTTTTTCTTTTTCTTTTTTGTCATTTTTTTCTTTTTCTTTTTTGTCATTTTTTCCTTTTTTGTCATTTTTTTTATCCTTTTCGTTTTTTTTCTCCTTTTCTTCTTTGTCATTAATTTTCTCGTTTTTCTCTTTCTCCTTCTCCTTTTCTCCATTCACTCCAGCCATTAACAACCCACCATTTTCCTCTTGTTTGATCCTTTCCACCTCATCAGTAAATCCCCCTTCCTTTTCCACTTCGTTATTTAATGGTTCCTCTTTAGCATTGGCATTTTTCTCATCTTTTCCTTTATTCTTACCATCCTTCTCCTTCTTTTTATCGTTTTCTGTCAACCCCCCGTTTTCTTTCTTATTGTTTTTTATCACTGATTTTTTATCTTCTTGTTTAGAATCCATAGCATCTTCAGCAAATCCTTTAAATTCCTTGGATTTTGATTTCATCATGGTTTTTTCTGCTGGTTTCTTAAGCATATTGTCTGTGTTATCATTATTGTTTTGAGGGTTTGTCAGGGGGTTCATTTCTGGGCTAAATGATGGCTTCTCATCGTTATCTTGCTCATCGAGGAAGGTGGTTTTATTCTTTGTGAAAGCCTCTTTAGGTTTATGGTGTTTCTTTTTGGGACTTTTGGTTTTTTTCTTGCTGATGTGCTCTTTGACTTTTTCATTCTGAATTGGGTCAATACGGAGTTCTTTGAAACTTTCAGGGTTTTTGCTCATGACGATTAAAAATTTGTTATTAAAAAATAATTTGTAAGGGAGATTTTTTTTTTTAAAGAATGCTATTTTTTATTCATTACATTATGTGATAGAAGAATTTAGTTTAGTAGTCCTTTGTAAAAAAAAAAAATTATTCGAAATTGAAGTGAAAAAAATGAATTTTCTGAGAAGAATGAATGATGTTTTCGGTTTTTTGAAATTAAAATTATGGTAGTATTTTTTCTTTTTGTGGAATATTATTAAAATGTCATTCCTGTTACATTCATTTCAAGGGCTTTTGGAAAGGTTTCTTGAGTCCCTCTAATGGTGTCATTTTTTTTTAATTCACCTTCGATTTTTTAAAAAAAAAAAAAATATCAAAGAAACATTTGTTATTTTGTAAATATTTTTATAAAAATATAAACAAATTTTTAAAAGAAAGCTTTTTTTTGTTCCTTCACTTAAAAAAATATTTTTCTTAATAAACCCATCATTTTCTACAAATATTGACTATTGTAATTTTTGTCATTCTTCCTCATTTTCTGCATCAACTTTAATTTCTTCTTATACATCAGTTTCATCCTGCTGATGATATCTAATATATGTAGATTATCAGATCTAGAGATTTCCTGATTGTTGAAATATTTGATGTTGAGATTTCCTGAATGTTGCATCAGAAACTTCAACGCTTCGCTCATAAATCTCAATGTTTCCGTTTCATTTTCAGCCACTGCCAAAAGTCCAACTACTCCAGTTTGTAAGGAATCTAACATCACAAAGCTTGCGCCAATTTTTCTTTCAAGATCAAATGAAATGTTTTCAATTCTGCACATATGGAAAAATGTTTTATATTGAATATTACTCAATCCAGGATGATGTAAAAAAGGACAATAAATAAATGTTCTTTCATTATTTTCAGGTAATAGATGGTATTTCCCATTGATTTCATCCATCTTTCCTTTCATCAGGAAATCGAAATAAAAGAAACCAGTTGTATAATGGTTCAGGAAACAATCTAGACCAATAGCCCAAAATAATACGTTATTTGAATTGGAAGGGGAAAAGGGGTCAGGAAAAGAAATTAGATCCACTGTGATATAACCGAAAATGCCTTTTTCATATAAAGCTTGCCCAATGACTTGAGAGATGGCCTTTAAATTGATTTCATGAAGCGATTTCTGGGGAAAAGACATCGCCACGTTGACGTATTCCTTTCCTGAGATCTTTTCATAAGCTGTTAAGATGGAAATTTCGCCATCTGGTTCTAAAAAAAATTATTAGTATTTCATAATTAAAAGTGAAATTTATGAAGAATATGAATATAAGATAAAAATGGAAAAATATATAATTTTACAAAAACAAATTTTAATATTATTCCATTAATTGAAATTAAGGAAGAATATGAAAATGAAAAAACATAAAAATATAAATTTTACAAAAACAAATACGTTTCACAATTTTTTATTTTTTTCACTGTTATAAATTAATATGAATATTAAAAAAATTAATAAATATGTAATAAATACATCATAATAATAAACATATATAATATTTTTATCTAAAAATCTCAAAAAGTTAATAAATTTACCTATAACAAGGCTGATGGATGGTGAATTTATGCTTGAAATAGTTGCGTTTGGCATAGCTTCAATGATTCCTCCTTTTCTCAAGAAATGAAAAATATATTCCTTATAATTTGGGTAAAGTGAAGGCGTAGCAAATTTCAATCTCATTGGTAAGGCTTGAGCCAACAAATCTCTAATTTTCCCTAGTAAATTTTCATTCAACTCAAATTTCCCATTTTTTCTCATTTCCTTGAAAAAACCAATCCCATTGACTGAAAACCACGCAATTCCTCTTCCATTAAACTCATCATCAATTTTGAAAATCCAGGTGTTAATATTAATGTTATTCGCAATTAAAATCGTTAATGAATTGATCAATTCTTTTTCATCGTAAATCTCATAAGCCCCTGGTGGACATGGTATTTCGCAGCTCAAAAACAATCTTTTTGCGGCTGATTTATTCGAAGTATTGAAATGTTTTTGTGGGTCTCCTGAAAAAATCGCAATTTTCAATTGGACTGCCAATTTTATATCATCATTCGAAGGAAAGCCAGGCACTATGAATGCGTTTTTCCCTTGAATCAAGCTCTGAATTCTTTTCATGGCCTTGGGTGAATATAAGAGTAGTCTCGAAGTTGTGAAATGGCTGGGGAAATTTATATGGTTTTCAGGCCAGACGAAATGCAATCGATCTTTGTAATTATGTATTTCTCCAAGATCAAGTACTTTATGATAATAATTGATGATTTCAGCCGGCAAGTCGAAAGGACAGACATATATGATCTCAGTGAGTGGGTCTCTCAAATTGAAAATTCTTGATATTTGCATATTTTGCCTTTGGAGGAACTTTTCCATGGTCAATCTTTTCGAATCTTCGAAAGAATAGCTGTTAATATGGATTTCGACTCTTTTTCCAAGTTTGAATTCGTTCCAATTGGCTTTGAAGTTCTGAGCTAAAACAAAATAATCTTCCAATTCCTTCTCATTTTTGCTTTTAATGACATTCTTCGTTTCTTTGTGTCTCAAAAACACTCTGAACTGAGATTGTATGATTTTCACTTTCTCAATTAAAACCTTGATTCTTTTATAATCTCTCAAAGCACAATACATTTTCCAAATAGATTGTATTTTCCTCGCTGCAAGTTCTTTTCCTTTTGGTCCTTTGAACATAAGGTTAGCTATTTTGAGCACTTTATTGACTTCCTCTGAATTTACCACACATTCGACTAATTCATTGATACTATGACTCTTTTTCGGCTCAACAGCCATTCTAGCCAGTTTCTTCCCATCTATGGTTGCTAATGGGACCCCATAATTGCCTAATAGCTTCTCCAGACTTTTTATGATATTGGAAATAGGCTCCCATATACCATGACAAATTCGTTTATAGGATTGGAATTCTGGGGTCTCAATAAGGGCCCTTCCTTTTCTAATGATGAATTGATGGAGGGAATAGGCATCAAGAACCTCGGGATAAGTAAGGATATTGGTTTTCTTGAAGTTAAGGTCCTCGAAGTCTTTGATTTTATCTGAGAATTTGGTGTTTTTCATGGATTTTTCATTGGATTTCACATCGAGTTGAAGGGTTTTCTCTATAATTTTTTTATCGCTGTGGAGTTTCGGAAAATAGACTGGAAAAATGTCTGAGTTTTTCTTAGCAGATTCTTCATTTGTTTGAGATTTCAGGTTATTCACATCGAAAACTGCATTGGAAGGTATTTCCTTTGATAATGAGACGGTTTGTTTGATAAATTGATCCTTATGTTGATAGAATTTTAAAGGTTTATTTGAAAGAATAGCTTGATCCTGATGCAGAAGAGGACCAATATCCATCTCTTTAGTGATTTTGCCTTGGTTTATCAGAGAAAGAAGCCCAGAGCTTTGATAGGAAGGAGCTGTGATGATAGATTGGAAATTCGGTTGTTCTGATAAGGATTTTATATTTGTGAGAATTGATGTTTTTTTAGGTTTTTTCTCTATTTTTCTTTTGTAGAGAACTTTGCTTAAAGGTTCTGATCTTTGAAACATTCTGATAAGAAAAAAATCTCTTTTTAAATTTTACATGAAATCTGTTCGGAAAGAATTTGATTTTTGAACTGCGGATTGGACTTTTACTGGTTTTTGGGTTGTCTGTTGGATTTCTGTTGGTGGATTTATCATTGGTAGCTTTTGGGCTGTAATATTATTGTCATTCACCATCTATTTATAATAAAAATATTTAGACATTTATTGAAATTTAAGTGATTCTTACGCTTTTAAAGAGAAAATCAAGTTTATTATCCAGGTTGTTTTCGAATTTCTCAATTTGCATTTGGAGTCGGGAATATAAGATTTTCACGTCTTTATTGGGATTAGTGGGATCTATATAAAAGTTAAAGAAAGGGGAAGGAGGAAGGAAATGCCTTGAGCTATGTTGCCTTCCGCAAAGGCTAGGAGTTGATCCTTGAAACGCTTCACGTCACCTTGGGTCGATAAGATCAATTTTCCAACATCTTCAGTTATCATTTTATTCAGAAAAAAACAAAATTATTAGAGTTTCATAATTTTGGAATTTTTTGTATTTGTTTTTTTCTCATTGATTTTCTTGACGAGATTAGAAAAAATTACAAGTATCAATTGTTGCTTAATAAAGCAAAAATTTCCTCATGGTTTCAAAGGTTTTAGTATATTTATTGAGAAAAATTTGAAATAATACATTTTTTAGATAAAAATTTCCATTAATCTTTTATTATGCATCTCAATAAATAAAAATGATGGTTGTTTTTTTATTCAAAATCATAATCAAAATCGGGTGAAGAATTTAAAAATGTTACGAATACATATATATAAAACCAATGCTTTTTTAAAAATGTCTTCATTTTAAATTTTTATTGAATTTTTTATGTTTTTAAATATATAAATTTGATTTTTTATATGCAAAGGGGGGTCCGGATTAAAAAAAATATAAGATATCTATTAAAACTCGAAAATATAAAAAATAGTTTCCTATTTTAAAAATATCCTAAAAAAACAATCCAAAAAGACCCGAAGCAAGAGTTTTTATCATGGCAATAGGCAAAAACAAGAGACTTTCCAAGGGGAAGAAAGGTGGTAAGAAGAAAATCATCGACCCTTTATCCAGAAAGGAATGGTTTGACTTTAAAGCCCCACCTCCATTCGAATCTCTGAGCTTTGGAAAAACCTTGATCACCAAAACTCAAGGAACAAGTAAATCGAAAAAACTAAAAAAAAACCCTTCAGAAATTTCGGTTCTCATCATTTTTTTCTTCTTTTTTCTGAAAAAAAGGAATCGCCACTGAAAGAATAAAAGGAAGAGTCGTGGAAGTGTCCTTAGCTGATTTAAAAAGTCAATCTGAGCAAAACGATTGGTAATCCCCGTTAAAAACTCTCAAACCTTCCTTAAACCTTTCTTTTTTCTGCGTTTTCTTTTTCTAGGAGAAAAATCAAGCTTTGGATTGAAGACGTCGATGGTAGAAATTGCAGAACCAGCTTCTATGGTATGGATGTCACCAGAGACAAGTTGTGCCAATATATCAGAAAATGGCAAACATTGATCGAGGCCAATTGCGAAGTCAAGACCCAAGATGGTTATGTCTTGAGAATGTTCTGCATTGCCTTCACCAAAAGAGACAACCGTCAGATCAGAAAAACTTCTTATGCTCAAGGCTCTCAAGTCAAGATGATCAGAAAAAAAATGGTCGATGTTCTCACCAAAGAAGCAGCTGCAAGCACCCTCACCAGTTTGGTTCAAACCCTCATTACTGACAGCCTTGGTGAAGCCATCAAGAAGGAATGCAAATTCATCTTCCCATTGAATAACGTCCTTGTGAGAAAAGTCAAATTGGTGAAGAAACCTAAGTTTGATGTCGGAAAATTGACAGAAATGTACAGCGTGCAAAAACCAGCCGCCGGAGGAGAGAAGGTGGAAGGTGCTGCTGCAGAAGGCGGAGAGGATGAATCCAAGAATTTGCTCAACAAATAATTTAATGGGGTTTAATACAGGGATCTCTTAAATTAACAAAACACCGAAAAAAATTAATGTGAATTTTTTTTTTTTAGGAAAAATCCATCATTTTTTTTTTAGGAAAAATCCATCATTTTTATTTTTATATATAAATTAAAGTCTCCGCTTTTTTTTTTTTAGGAAAAATCCATCATTTTTATTTTTATATATAAATTAAAGTCTCCACTCATTTACACGTGGTTTATTTTTTTTTTTTTTAAATTAGTTTGTCATTTATAATTAAACAATAATATTTGAAATTTGTTGGATTCATGGATCGAAACCTCGGAGAGAATGATAAATATTTGGAATATGAAGAAAATGAAATTCATTCTTTGTTGGGCCCTATTAGATAAAGAAGGAATTGAGTCCTATAAATCACAATTTTGCAGCTATCAACAAGTTATCGTCGAAAAAATGAAAAAGTTTAGTCATGCCACAAATCGTAATGACAAAGGAGAGCCTGAATTGCGAGCACCAAATTCAATAATTTTTGCTTTGAGAGAAAAACTATTTGTTAATATTTATCCTACGACACTTTCTAGGATCATTAATAATAATTTTGTTTTTGATTTTGAAGAAATGTTCAAAGAAGCGATATTTGAGCTTCAAAACTTTCTACGTGAAAATCCTTCTCACATAAATCATGAAATTATATTCACTGTTCCTGTTAACAAAGGCAATTATCAATGGGTAGAAGTAACCATAGAAATTCATCAAAACAGGAAAGCTATTGCTTATGTTAATGATCCAATGGGTGGTGGAGGAATTAATAGCGAATGTTATAAAGAATTTAGAGAAATTATGGATAAGAATCTTTTAGGTAAAAAACTCGCTGAAGGAGAAACAAAGAGTATTAGTTCGTTATCTTTCGAACAGATATCTCCTCATCCTAAAATTCAACGAGATAGGTATTCTGGTGGTGCTGTAAGAAGAATGAGAGATGGCATAATAACTTTAAAACATTGGGCAGAGAGTATTTACAAAAATTTTATAATGAGCATGTAAAATATTTTAATAAAATACAGCACACAATAAATGGAGGAAT
>Ga0302186_10003221_pt1 | contig 12063 bp, 14 predicted proteins | sample II_Bog_E1_2_FD_198782 | JGI IMG/M metagenome (GOLD analysis project Ga0302186, IMG submission 198782) | Peat permafrost microbial communities from Stordalen Mire near Abisko, Sweden - II_Bog_E1_1 | ecosystem: Environmental > Terrestrial > Soil > Wetlands > Peat | place: Sweden: Abisko... | reverse complement strand
AAACAAAGTTCACTCTCTTCTTTATGTAGTGAAAGTCTATCCTCTCAAAATGTCATGAGAAAAAAATCCAACAAAAACACTCGTGTTCTAAGAAGTTCGAACTCTGTGATATCTTCTTCTTCTCAAACCTATTTAGAATCCTTCAGGCTGGCAAATAGATTAGAAAACAATGAAAAAAACAAGAATCAAGCTGAAAAGATAGCTTTAGAGGCCGTTTTGGATCTGGATCGTTTGAAGTCTTTTGAATCTTATTTCCCAGAGGATAACATTGAGATGGTTTTAAAAATAATCAAGAGGGAAAAACTTGGAAACCTAATAATGAAAAGTACGAAAAATATTCCAAACAGAAAGGAAAAATATGAGCTTTTTTTAAAAAATGTAAACAGGAAGAAAAAACAAAATCTCGAAAATATAATGGAAGAAAAGCAAGAAAAATATTTCCTGTCTCCTTTGTCAAATCCTAATTCGCCCTTTCAGCGAAAATTCTTTAAAGCGAAAAATAATCTTGAAAAACAGATGCGGGAGGAAGAGTTCGATCAAGAAAAGATTAAAACTTTCTTCAGAGAAAAGTTTCAGAAAAAAAAAAAAACTGGTGGGGGAAACTTAACGAAAATTGCCAATTTCTTCTTTAAAAGCGATAAGAAGAAGATTTCGCTGGTAAAAAAAAAGGGCAATTTTAAGCCGATTTCCCAGAAATAAAGGTAAAAATTATGAAAAAAACGTAATAATTGTAAAAAAAAAAAATTTGAACATTTAAAGAAATCAAAATTTATTTTTAAAAAAAGGTCATAAGCTCCTAATTTATAGAAAAAACAATCCAAAAAATTTAAATATTAATGAGAAAATTTTTTTTTCTTAACTCGTTTTTTGTAAATATATAAACAAATTCCTATTTAAATTTAGTCATAACAGTTTTTTCATTTCCAAATATCGTCCGATCATCCATTTGAAAGCATCATCATCAGGTCTTTTATAAAGCAAAGGAGGGTCCCATAAGTCTGCTTCTTCTTGACTTCGGAAGATGCTACCATTACCGAATTTATTACCTTTATCTGTTGAAAAATGTCTCAATACAAATAATTGTGATTTTGACTATTTTACAATTTAAAGATTTGATTTAAAAAGAAGAAGGGGGTATTTACTATTTTGTTTGATAATATTGATTTCATTTTTTCTCTATAAGTTGCAATATCATTTCTCCATTTTTTCAAATTTTCAAGAATATAATCTTCAATGACTTTATTTTGTGTTTCGCTTTAAAAATTTGGGAAACTTTCATGATTTTTTCTACAATAAAATATAAAAAACTTGTCAAAAACTTCAAAAATGTTTCCTCTCCTTTTTAAAAAATTCAGAAATATATCAATTTAAAATTAAACCTTTTATTTAACAAAAGCGTATTCGCGGATCTTGCGATTGGTGAGAGGGGCTCATTTTCTCTTGTTCTTTTTTCTAGTTTTAATGTTAAATAACATTGTGGAAATTTCTCCTTCCACAAGTTCCTAATCATCATTTTGAAGAATATCTTCTTAGTGGATAAGGATCTCCATTTTCTTTGAATATTTACAACTTTTTCCATTAATTTTTTTTTTGCAAAATAAAATTATAAAAACCTTTGTCTTTCACTGCATCAAGTCTATTAACAAGCCGGAAAACTTTTGTGCATTTTCGCAGAAAATCTATCATTATTGTTTCACTTCTTTCATATAATTCCTTTTCCTTTCTGGAAACAGCAATCTTTAATAATAAATTCGAGTCGATCATGATTCTTTCATCAGGGCTCGCCCCCACCATTCTATTAAATGCTAGCAATTTGGTGATGGCTTTTCTTCTGATTTGCCCTAAATAAGCCTCTTGTGTTTTTTTCTTAATAAGCGCCTGCGAATGTCAATTTTATGAAAGATTATTTGAAATTTTTAATAATTTTTACCTCTTTTTTAAGTTTCATCGTTTGGCATAATAAAATAATTGTTATGAGTTTGATCCAAGCCTTTTGGTAATAATTGGTTTTTTCTTTTTGGACCAGCTGTTCTCCCAACTGCTTTTTTAAGATTTGCCTCATATAATGCTTTTCCAAAAGGGTCGATTTATAGAAATATTGTGTTTCTTCGAAAAGTTTCTTTCTTTCCAATGCGTTATTTGCTTGAATGTTGTTTACTTCCTTTTGATATTTTATGAATTTTTATTAATAAGAAGCAACTTTTTTATGTTGGATGATTTTTTCTTTTTCCTCATTTGATAGAATTTTTTTATTGAGCTCGACTTTATTGGAGATGCTCAAATTTGCCTTCATTTCGTACATTTTCTTCCTTCTTTTCTTGACAATTTCCACTAATAACATATTTTATATTAGTAATCTTTTTTTATCTTTTATTTTACTTATTTGTTTCTTCAAATTATTCGTGTTTACTGGAGCAACTTCCTTCCATTTCGATTTTTTGATTTTTTCTTCTAATAAATTCTTCGTTTTGTTAAAAATCTCCCCTGTATAAGGTAGAAAGCTGGTTTCAGTTAACCCAAATTGCACTGTTATATTGACAAAAACGGACTCTTCTGAATACATCGATAAAAATAGATATTTTTCATTAAATTTTTTGATTTTTGATGGGTTTCCATATTGATAAAAGTTCCCCTAAATTAAAAAATAATATTTTTTTTCTCTGCATTAATCAAAAAAAAAAAATCAAACATTTATTTGATCGTCGCAATTGAATATGTTGGGTGTGGTCACTTTTGTCGAGGAAAACATTTTTAAATTAATTATTTTGGATTTTTTTATATCTGGGACATTTTTAATAAAACGAAAAATTAATAATTAGCGTTACACACTCTAATTGGTGCTGGCTGATCCTTGATGTAGATATAAAAGTAGCAGAATTCCAATTGTTTTAATTCAAACTCATTATTTTTTTTCTCCTTTATCTCTTATCAACGCTAATAAAACATATATTTTTTTTTTAATAACCATACCACTTAAATCTTTTTCTTTCATATCTCCTATATATTGTGATGATCTTTGGTCTTGGCCCTGATTTTTCTCTTTTTTGATCTCAGCTATTTTAGATCTATTTGAATGTTCAGGCAAATCCATTTTGCTTTCAATTTTGTTAAAAGTATGGAAAAAATGTTGATATCTATCAACATTTGCCTTAGTCAAAGGAGAATAATATTCTTCGTCCCAGGATCTTTCCTCTCTTCCTTGACTTTTAATAGTCTTGAAATAATTCAGGATGTGATAATCACAAGCCCTACTCAATGAAAGATGATTATTCCTTGGAGTTGAGGATAATTTCGGATAATCTGCGATCTTTGGCTCGGTGGTCAGGTCAGTCAGATCCATTTTGAACTTCTTTCTGATTCCCAGATGCAGATTTTCATTTTTGTGGTCATTTATATAACTGTTCATCGATTTGAACGCCATCATGTTTTTAAATTTCTCCTTTCGTTCGAATTTTCTTTCAGTTTCAGCCAGTTTCTCCATTATTTTCGATGTATGAGTGGGCGATTTCTTAAAACAGCTTTCTCTTTGAGTCATGGCTAAAGATAAATTCTTTCTATAACCTTTCTCAGCATTGATGACGATGGAGAGATTAGATAAGGGATATAAGGAAGTGGCTCTGTTGAAATGCTGGTTGTTGTTGATTTCTTCAATATCTCTAATGGATTTTTCCATTTTTAATCAATATTAAAAATGTATATTTTAATTTTATATTTTATCATTTAGAAACATGATTCAGGAATGAAACTAATTTTTCCATTTTAAAAAACAATAGTTAAATTATAAGGGCGGAAATTCTGAGACGGATAAAAACTTTTAGGTAATTACGGTAAAAATTTTTTATATAAAATTTTTGAAAAAAAATTTTAAAGAAAAAAATCATTTGTCGTTTTTAGGTTTTTAAAAAAAAAATGAAAACAATTTATTTTGTTTTTTAAAATTCGTTATTTACAGAAATTGGGAATTGAAAAGAACGGTACATATATTATAACTGAAATCCAAAGACCTATCAATTCTCCGAATCTCCATCTTATTTCTTCATCCTGTATAAACAGTGACACCAAATTAAACATATCGGATTGAAGAAAACTAATGGTCCATTCAGTCCATAAACTAATAATTACAGGAGTTTCTACCCCCAAAGTCAACCAAAATGCATGTAACTCTTTCATATTTTTTTTTCCGCACAATCCCATAGCATAAAAAAGTCCAATTGAAGTACTAAAGTAGAGACCTACTGATATCAAATAAAAGAAGATTCGAATTTCCATAAATTTTTGAGTATTGGTCTTGATAATCCCAAAAAATACCATCACAAAAGCATTTGCAATCAAAAAATAACCAATTATCGTATGACTCTTCATCCAATAATTAGGGTATTTTTTCATCCTCCACATCACAAATTTTTGAAACAAAAGCCCACAAACCCAAAAAATAGCTCCTATAAAATGCAGGAATGTATAATAATATGTTAGATTAGTAAACTCCAAATGTTGTGAGATATAGCCCAAATTATTGATATAGATGTTTTCTTTGAGATGTTTGGAACCACCTAACATGAGAAATGAGAAAAACGCAATAGAAAATCTGACAAGTTGGGTGATAAGCGAAAAAAGTTCAATGGTTCTTATGAAAGAACAAAAATGGAAAAGGAGCATTATATTTCAAATATAAAATGATATAATTTATGAATTTTTAAAGTAGTAATTTATTTAAATAATAATTTTTTCAAAATGAAAAATAAAAAATTTTACTAGTTTTATATTTCAACATTATGAGAATTAGATGCCAAACTCGTTAGTGATAACTCAGAAGAAGATTCTACATAAATGCTGATAAAATGAGCGTGATATGCATAAAAGGAAGATTATTTTTCAGATGAAAGAAGACCTCCCATGCATGGAGGCTTCCCAAAAACACTCCAAAGAAGAACTTCAAGATGGTATGTTATGAGCAATTTGAAAAATGTCACAGGACAAAAGAATAAAACCTTTTTATAATTTCATGCAGAGGGATGAGAATTCGGTTCTTTCATTGATTATGGAATTGGACAATGAAGTCAAATGTTATCAAATATCTAATGGCAAATTGTTAAGGTTTTGATTTTCACAGGGGCACTGGCCTTTACAAATTTCTTTATAAAGAGTGTGCTTCTTTGACTATTTCCCAAACTTGTTTTTCTAATAATTTTTTGGTGAATTCTTCAATTTTCCTTATTAATAATGACATTGCGATTTCGTAATGACACTTTTATGTGCATAACTCGCTCCAAGTTGGAGTCGCTTTATATTTTTATAATGTTTTTGCAATATGGAAAAAGGTCATTTTTAAAAAAATAAAAATAGATAAAATGACTCATTTTTCAGCTCTAATATCAATAGAAAAACGATGTTTTATTAGAAAAACAATAAACATTATTGTTTTTAAAAAAATTTCTATTTAATTTTAAAAAGAAATTAAAAAAAATTAAATTAAAATCTTAACAAAATCTAAAAAATTCGTTCAAATTTTCTCTTTTCAATTTTTTTTTCATAGAAAATCAATAAATATTTCAAAATCTTTTAATAATAATTCAAAAGCCAAAATCCTAAAACTTGTCATTATTTCTTTAAATTTTCGAGGGGCTTTTTTGGATAGTTTTTTTCCTTTTTATCCAATTCACGAAAGTCTTGATCGCATTCCCTCCCTTTTTTATAACTCCCTTTATAAACTTTATAAACTTCTTTCTCTTTTCTTCGTTTAAGTATTTTTTCCTATAATACTCTTTGATCTGTTCGGGATCGAACTTCTCCTGTCCAATGAGTTTTTGCAGATTCATGCTATTCTTAAAATAATATCTCTTGGTGTTGGTTTGGTTCCTCTCTTTATTACTTTCTAACATTTTCTTACTATTCCTTAAGCTATCCTTGAAAATGTTGGCCTTCTTCTTATCATATAGAGTGCTTCCTCTAAGGAAAATTGGTATAGTTTCATTGACATCTAGATTATTTTGAAGAAACATTTGGTATTTAGACTTCAGAAAGTTGGATTTTTTGATTTTTTTATTCAACTTCTTAAACTTCTCTACCTCAATCCTATGAATTACCATGTCGATGTTATTATGGGGGTAATAATCTTCGAAAAACTTCACTTTATCTATATCATTCAGTTCCTCCTTCCTCATAAAAGCCACACTGTTGGTATTATTATTCCCATTGGTATTATTATTCCCATTAGTATTATTATTGGCCACATTTGAAACCTCAATTGATTGTTGATCTGAAACAGAATGTTTCTTTTGAAAATCATCAGGGTTCAAATAAACTGACTCTTTGAGGAATTTCACAAACTCTCCCCTTAGATCTTTCTGCGAAACAACTGAGTTTTGTCTGGTCATGCTCTTCTTCATGGTGTCATTTTTCCAGAAAATGCGTTTCCTAGACACTCGCCTTTTGACCTGTTTAATTGGCTCATCGTCTTCATTCTCCATAATGATCTTCACCCCTTTATTTTCTTCATTAGTTTCACAGTTTTGAATCAAAGCTTGGCTGTTTTCTTCTGAGATTAGGTGCTTTTTCGAAGGATTATCAGACTTATCATCAGAATTGTCTAGCGTATTATTCTCATTTTCATCCTTATCTTCTTCAGTTTCTTCAGAAGATGACGTTTCATGTCTCGGAAAAATCTCCCCTTGTAATTTCTGGGCTGATTTTTCGATTCGTTCAAGATTTCGACGAGAATTAAATTTCTTCGGCCGTTTGGACAGAGCCAATGAGCGAATTTGCGGCTCTGAATAATTATACTTATGGATGATGATGTCGTTTTTGGGGATATAATGCAACAGGGGGCAAAATTTCAATTGATGGGCAACCGATTTGCAAGAGAAACAACGAAGAAAAAGGTCATCATATTGGTCGAAAATTTGGATATTATCTCTGATTTCGCAATATCTTTGGAAATCATGACTGTTCTTCTTCAAGATGTCCAGAAAATCCTCCTGTTTTATCATGAAAACATTGGTAAAATCCGTGCTCCGGGCACTGGTGGTTCTTTCGAAATTAGTGAAAAATGATAACTCACCAAAAATGTCCCCATGACACAATTTTTTTAGCACAGTAATTTCATTACAACTATGTGAACGATCCAAAAAAAGCTCCACTTCACCTCGACGAAGAATGTAAAGAGAATTTGAGAGCTCGTTTTTGGTGAAAATTACATCTCCTGGAGTAAAACGGACTTCCTTCATAATGGAAATGATCTGACGAAGAGTTTCTTCAGAGAAATTAAGGGCAAAGAGCTTGATCTCTTTGATTACTGGACCGTTGGCCTCGAGGAGAAGTTCTTCTTTGAGGGAATCTGAAAGCTTGTTGATTATTCGAACCTTTGATAGAATAAAACATTAACCAAAAAAAAAAAAATTTAAAAAATTGAAAAATTAAAAGAAAACAAAATCACAAATATCAAAATTATGAAAACTGACCTGTTGTTCAACTTCCTCCAATTTTTCTTCATTCCAGATATATTCTAAATATTTCCTGACTCTCATAGTGAGTTCGAAATTTATCTTCTTCTCTCTCATGAATTGATTGATCACATTCAAATCCTTTGTGAACTCATTTTGTCTCTTCCAAATGTCACTGACGATGATCCCGATGCAATTGATCGAATAGGCGAAGATCCCACAGGCTAAGAAAATAAAAACTATCACAAACGCGACCTCCAAAGGATTTTGGGGGGTTAAATCTCCGTACCCCACTGTATTCATAGTCACACAAACGAAGTAATAGGCATATAAATATTGTTTCCACCATTCCATTTCAATAAATTCATAATGGATTATCCAATTTTCTTCATATATTCCACTGTTGCCAACCATATACCATATGCAGGCGAATATATGTGAGAACATCACTATACGAAAGATGAGTTTTAATAAAGCCACAGCATTTTGTATGTTCCTATCAATGAAGACCAGCTCCCCTAATTTCTTGGAAATATCCATAAAATGTCGATATTTTAAGAAGAAAAGAAGTTGAAAAATTTCCAAAAACCAAAATCTATTAATTAAACTGAATTCCATGCCATTATGTTGGAAAACCTGATGGACTAAAAGAGGACTTATGGTGATAACATCAAACGGGAAATTTGTTTTGATATAGTTAAGAATGATTTTCTTGCGGTTCATCACTAAGAGACCTTTATGATAATAGGAACTTGTGCAAGACTTCAAAATATCAAAGCAAAGAACCAATAATAACATGAACTTTATCATAATCAACTCATATACATCCTGAAGGGAATTATAAGCGAAGGAAAAATCTAGGGGAATGAAGACAAAAAAGAAGGCTATGGCAAAAAGCACTAGGGAATCCCATAGGATCGTCAATTTCTTCGTGGGGTTAAAGATCGGCACTAAATTGATAAAGAAATTAAAGGTTTCTTTTGAGTTTTCCAATGATTTCTTCAAGATCTTTTGTGTTTTAGAGATTTTCTGTGTGATTTCATATTTTTTTTCCTTCTTCCACTTTAAAAAATGCTGGTACCCTAGGAAATCAAAGCTCAGGTCGTTCATCATATCAAAATGCAGTTGTTTTAGAAATTTCGGCTTGCGAAAAGATGTGAGGTTTTTCAATATGGAGATGAATTTCTTCGTTAGATAAAGGTTGGAAATCACTTGATAGAAAGCAGTTTGTGGTTTGATGCCTTCTTCAGTAGTTTTATGGGTACTTTTTTTAGTTTCTTTCCTAATAAGCTGGGCAAGATGGGTGGATTTTTGTGAACCTTTGACATAAGACAATCGGTTCTGGTTTTTCAAGGATGTGATGCTTGAGAAATTGGCTGCTTTTGATAAAGTTGCATAATCTTCTTTTTTTCCCTCCTCATAAGTGGGGGGGATTTGGAATGAGGCTCTTTTTTGAGCGAACTTGTTGCCATCAGTTTTTAAAATTGATTCTTTTTTTTAAGTTTTTTATTAAAATGAGAAATGAGGGAAATGATTTTTTTTTTTACGTTGGGGTATCATTAAATTAGGAGACGGTATTTTTCTTAAAGCATCTGGAAGTTCTATGTTTTTATTTTCCAGATGGTCATTTTTTACATCAATCACTTTATTCACATTGTTGATATGTGAGGGACTGTTTGTCACGCAAATTGAGAAAGATTTCCGTTTTGACCCCAGCTTTTTGGCGCTGGCATTAGACTTATGTCTTGTGGAGCCCTCTTTCAGCTTAGATTTCTCCTCGAAGGAAATGTTCAATGATACCTCAGATGGACTATCGGAGTTATCTTTTTTTCGCGATTTTTTTTCATTTAACAAGTTTTTGAGAGATTTATCAAATAAAAGAGGGGTTTCTGAGACTTGAGGAAAGATTTCATTACCATAATCTAGATTAATATTGAAATTGGGGGAGTTTAGTTTAGCTGTATTGAAGGAATTTGAAAAAAAGTGAGGTTTCATGACTTGTGAATTGACTCTTTCAACTATGGAAACATTTAAAAGAGGTTTAAAAAGATAGGAACATAATACCCAGGGCTTCTGGAAGGGGGTTGGGCAGGTCATAACTTAAACTGTTATCCATTTGCATAAAATTTGGAAGGGATTGTAATAGTACAAGTAGATGGTTTTTTTTTAATAGTTTTTAAGAATAATTGTTCTAATTATATCATTTTTCTTTTGGAAATAAAAAAATTTAACCATTGTGAATTTCTTGATGAAATTTATATTTTTTAAGAGCAAATTTCATAAGAAACAAATGAGAGAAATACAGTGTAATATAGTACATTAAGCATTTTAAAAAAAAAAAATGACTTTTTAAAGAATTTTAAAGGTTATTAATTTAAGAAATACTGAAAATTTCAATCCAAAAAAAGACAAAAAAATGATGCTAATTTAATTAATATCATCTCTATATAAGAACCATCCACTTGAAACCCTAACAACAATTGAACATAGACATCTTGTTCTTCTGTTTCACATTTTCTATCAGCTTCTCATCTTTTTTCTTTAATTTTTTCTCAGTTTCCTCATCGACATTCACATCCTCGAATAGAACCATATTACCCTTATAATGGTTATCATTTACTTGGGCTCTAAACAAATTTCCATTGCAATTGTTCTGATTATTAGTTTCGTCATCTGTTGAATAAACATTCACTTTTTTCTTTCCTACTTGCTTCCCTTGAGTTTCTTCTCTAATTTTTCTGCAATTATCCAGAAAATTTTCAGAGCACACCTTCATTTTTTTCGCATTATTTGCTAAATGATCTATTTTAACCCCTCTTTCATTTAATTTTTCTCGATTTTCTTGAAGAATTTCTGAGGTTTTTTTAAATTCTGGCTGGGACTGTCTTATTTTTTCTTTAAAATCAGGGGTGTATTCCACTATTAATTTAGGTTTAGGTTGAAGAGTTTGTGTGTTCAGACGGTTTGAAGGGGGTAAGGGGGGTCGTGGTTGGGTAAAGCTTGATTGTGAAATATGTTTAGTATCATTTCTTTCAGGATCTGCTTCTTTTGAGGACTTGAAAACACTTTGGAAGATCTTCATTTTCATATATATGTTTTTTTTTTCTGATTTTATAATTTATAATTTTGCTCCATTTTGCGTTGAAATGAAATTGTTTATTTTTGGATTGTTCATTTTTTTCTAAAATATATTATCTAAAGCTAAAAAATTTACAATAATACAATACAATTCAGGCAGATTACAAAATTAATTTTTTTAATGTTTTTTTTAAATTTATTATCAAAAGGGACAGTAAAACTTTACAAAACGAAATTTTGATGCTTTTTTATTTTTTTAAAAAACACAAAATTATATTTTCCTAAAAAAACACAAATATTAAAAAGTCAAATAGAAAACTTTGTCAATCCTATTATATGTAGTTTTGAAAAGGATAACTTTGATATTATTATTTTTTTATTTACAAATAGAAAGAAACTTCTTGTTCTGGCAAAAGTCTTCAAAACACCCCCTAAAATTATTATAATAATTTCTTCAAATCCCATATATTTTACATTAATTTGCAGTTCTGAGCCTATTTTTTGCATTTCTTTAGATATTTCTTTATTGGTTTTCTGAATCTTCAGGTTTTGAGAATGGATACTTGAGTTCATTTTTTGTATTTTGCTGTTTTCTTCGAAAATGCTCAAGCTGACCGATTGAAGATTATTCCTATATTTGCTGATATTTTCATATATTCTTTGCAATTTCTCTTGAGGGGCCTCTTCCTCTGCGAGCGATTTCAATAAAATTTCATTTTCATTCAGACCGGTTTCAATTTCTTGCAATTTATTCTTGTTTGATTCTATTGTTTCCAAGTTTTTATTCACCACATCTCGATTTATCTCCAAAATTTTATTATTGTTGCTGATCTCTTCGTTGTAATTGTATAGTTCTTTGAAAACAGGTTTTAAAAAATGAAAACTCCTGTATTTTTATTACGGTTCAAACGGGCTTCGATATCAGCTTGATCCATTATTTTCTCTGGATTTTTTATTATTTTAAAAAAACCTTGTTTTTTTTTTCAAAAAAAAAAACCCATAATTAATTTTTATAACAAAAATTCAAAACCAGAAAAATTATGATATGTCCTCACATAATTTTTCATTCTAGTAAAAAAATCAGAATTTCCTCATAATATTGGTTCCATTTCGTTAGGTGCTGGTGAGAACTTGTAATGAAAGAAAGCACAGAATTTAAATTTTTTGTGTTATTTAAATTTTAAGACCCCAAAAATTATGATACATCCCAAAATTTTATTTCATTCCTCATTTCTTAGTTAAAGTCAAGTCTCAATCCAAAATAAACAAAAACCAAAATTATTTTTATATATTCAAAAACAAAACCCAAACAAAAAAATGTCTGAAGAGCTCAAGCAGCCTTTAGTTAATCATGAGATCGAAATTTCATCATCTAAGCCCAAAAACGTCATCGACTGTGAATCCCAACAGCCAGTCGTTGATCGAAAAACGCTTGCCTCTCTTTTTCTACCTGATAACATGAGAGATGGTGTTTCCAACAAAATCATCACTAAACTAGAAGGGGTCCATGCGATAGTGCAACACTTGAAAACCGACATAAACAAGG
>Ga0302186_10003218_pt1 | contig 12069 bp, 14 predicted proteins | sample II_Bog_E1_2_FD_198782 | JGI IMG/M metagenome (GOLD analysis project Ga0302186, IMG submission 198782) | Peat permafrost microbial communities from Stordalen Mire near Abisko, Sweden - II_Bog_E1_1 | ecosystem: Environmental > Terrestrial > Soil > Wetlands > Peat | place: Sweden: Abisko... | reverse complement strand
GAAAAATAAATTTTTAATTTTTAAAAACAGCACCAAGTCTTATAAAAAATAACAATTTCAAAATGTTTATTTTTTTTTTTAAAATTTAATTTAAGAAAACAATACTTTGAATTCAAGGGTATCAATACCTATTAAATATATTAATTAATACTGGAGTTCTGAAGTACTTCCTCTCTAAAAACAACAGAGACTTATCATGATAAAATAATTTATTGTTTAATCTGTAATTTTACGAGGTAACATGATGGATATTAAAAAGCACAAATCTTCCTTTTATGTTTTGCTAATAGTTGCTAACGCATGTCTGGGGACATTTTTTTTTGGTTACATGATTGGTGTTTTCAATCCTACTCAAGAATGTATGGAAATCGTCAATGATTGGGGTGACAATAAGGTATTATATGATGGATTAGTCACAGGTATTCTTTGAGTATAGTTTTATTTTGAATTTTTTCGTTGTTTAATAGGATTTGTGCCAATTGGGGCTATCATTGGAGCTTTTCTCAGTGGGTTTCTTGTTACCAAACAAGGGAGAAGGAAGAGTTTTATCTTGGCAGATATCATAGGAATCATTGGTTGTGTGATCTGGATTTTCAAAGGCAATGCTCCTTTACTTTTGGGTCGACTGATTTCTGGGGTGGCAGTTGGTATAAATTCTGCCATCGTGCCTCTATACATCAATGAGATGAGCCCAATTTCAATCGCAGGAACAATGGGTTCAATGACTCAATTGACAGTAAATGTGGGGATCCTTGTTTCTTTTCTCATGGGTCTTAATGTGTCCAAGACTGCTACCATCAAAGCCCATCCCGATGACGAATGGTGGTGGAGATTCATGTTTGCCTTCCCAATTCTCACTGCTGCGTTGAGAATGATATGCTTGCTCTTCATATTTAGATTTGACACTCCATCTTATTTGATTTCAAATGGAAAAGATGAGGAAGCAAAAAAAATCATTGAAAAAATTTACTCAGCAGAACACTCCGAACATATTTATAAAGATATCAAAACAAGGATGAACAATTGCAAAGACGTTTCTTATGGAGAGTTGTTTGGACCAAAGTATAGAAAAAGAGTTGCAGTCGGTATTGTTTTAGGCTTCATTCAACAATTGTCAGGGTGTAATGCAATAGTTTTCTACTCAAATAAGATTCTCAAAGGAGAGAATAGCGACCCTGATAATATCGACCCATTCGATGATAAAATGGCCAAAATATTTACCATTTTAATCGGTTGCATCCTGATTTTTTCTTCTTGGCTTTCTGGCAAGTTTATTGACAAATTTGGCAGGAAATCAATTCTTCTCCTAGGCGAAGTTTTTTGTATCATTACTTTGCTTATACTCGCTATCTTTGGTTTTTTAGACCTCAGCAACCCTTCAAAATACATCATCTTGGTCTATATGTTCAGCTTTGGTATTTCATTGGGTCCAATTGTATGGCTCTATTTACCTGAAATACTTCCTGAAAAGGGAGTTAGCCTTTCAGTTTTGGCGAATTGGGTTGGAGTTGGAATTATTGGACTATTTTTCCCATTGGTTAAACATGCGATTCACATTCAAGGAACATTTTTAATATTTTTGGGATGTTGTGTTGCCGGTTTGTTTTATATCTTTATCTTTGTGAAGGAAACAAAAGGAAAATCTCCTGAAGAAATTGAGGAGATGTTCGGTGGTGAAAATCTTCAGGATGAGGAAAAAAAATTCATTAGTGGTAATAACACTTTAGTTCCTTATGCTGATAATGATTAAATATCATAAATTTCATAGGATGCACACAAATGGTGCTGAACACAAATACGAATAGTGATGTAACAAGTATGAATACCTTAGTTATTAGCTAATGAATTTTTTAAATTACTTAAAAAACCATGTAATTTAAAACAAAAGACATTGAATTAATTCAAAATATTTAATAATTATTTTGATTTTTTTGAAGAATTTTTTAAAAAACAATTTAAAATTTTATTTTAATACTTTATTTAGACTTAAAAAAAAATTCATTATTAAAAATAAAGAGATTTTAAGGAAATTAAAATTTTTTAAAAAATATTACAATAAAGAAAACTAAAAAAAATTAAAACCAAAAATTAAAGAGTATGAAAAATTTGAGTGAAATCAAGGCGATTTGAGTTCTCCGTATAATTCTTGATATTTGACGATTTTATCTTCCAAAATGGCAATTTTGGTATTCTATAATAATTGCATTCAATAAAGCTTAAAACTCTAAAATTAAACCTTTCTGATTAACTCTTGTTGAAAAAATTGAATTATGCTTGAAAATTTTTCAACAATCTCTCTTTCCTTATTTTCGTATGACATTTCATTTTTCTTTGCTTCATTGGAGCCTCTAAAGCTTTTAATATTTGCATTTGAAATCAAGTACCTTCATTGAACAAAAATGGCTTGGAATAATCAACCCCTTGTTTATTAGGCAATTCTGAATGTGTCCTTAAGTGATCTTTTTGCCGACCGGTTAATAGATTCTCTGAATTTTGTATGCTTTTTTGAGAGCCTTCATTCACCATATTGATAAAAGAAGGGAAACTGACATCTTTTAACTATTTCCTTTAAAGATGATTTGATGAAAAAAATACCATTTGATTTCCTTTAATACTCTTCAACAAATTGTTAGTTTCTTCATCTAACTAATAAAATTGTTAGTTTTCATTTGAGTTTTTTAATTTTACGCTATTATCAGGCTTGTTTTTATTGGAAATATCATTCAACACCTCAAACAAATTATTGGAAAATAAATTAAATAAATTACTTTGAAATAAATTTCTTCATGCATTTGAACATTCACCCGAATTTTCATGGCTCGAGAAGCAAATAATAAAGTCGAATAAGTTTCGTCGTAATTTGCCAAAGTTCCATTGATACAAGCAACAAGATTTGTTTTTGAACAACCACTATAATTAAAGTAAAGCGATTTATCAAAACTTTGAAACCTGAGGGATTCACTCAAAAGCCTGGTCAATTTGCTATCTCTGAATGGAATATGGCTTGTTGTGAAATTATTAAATTTTATTTTCTTATTTTCGTTGGCGAGAGCCGCAATGCAATTTCCCAGAGCGCTTATTGATTTGTTGATAGTTTTGGCTTCTTCCAATCGAGTTCCTTCAGAAAAGGATTTGGAAAGCCTTTCGCTTCCAGCGAGATCTACAATTGTTAATAGTCCTTTTTTGTGAAATTTCTATCAGAAAATTCTATAAATAAAAAATATCTAACTGTTACTTTTTTAATTTCTTTTGAAGACTCGGATTCCCCTTCTTTTTTTACTTCAATCCATCTTTTTTCAAAAAAAACCTGTAACACGGCATGACTTCTGCTTGAAGTTTTGTTCTGAAAGAAAAAATAAATCATCTGAAAATCCCACAAAATTATAATTTAAGTAACCTGTGTAGTTGAATAAGTCAGTCGATTCTTGACCCCATCTTTAATCAAAGCAATAACTTCATTCAAATTGGAAACTGAAACCTGAATTAAGCCATCAACGTAAATTCCAGTTTTGGGATCTTCTCTAATTTGAAGACATTCCCTTTCTCTTTTATATCGCGAATTGTTCTCATCTAGCAAATCTATAATGTTTTCCATGTAAATTTGCATGAAAGACACTGTGATTTGAAATTGTTTTTCTTTGAAGTTCTAAAATGGAAATTGTATGAAAACTCACAAAAATAAAAAAAAACTTCTTTTATGTAAGAAAATATCCTCTGAAACGATCGAAAGACAATTCCACTGTCAGGAGGTAGATAATCATAACCAGAATTTTCGAGGCATTTTTTCGTTCCGAAGATCGTATATGTTTTTCCGGATCCCGTCTAAGAAAAAATCAGTTTATTTTTTACTAAAATGTTAACTTGACCATATGCGAAGATCGTTCCGTTCATCCCGTCCATAACACTGTCGACAATTGGTTTGGCAATTTTCTCGAAAATTTCCAACTTTCATATTTATCACAGTTTTTTTGTGAAAAAATGCAAAAATTAAACTTGTGAATTCTTTTCGCTGAAAATATGATCAAAATTAAAGAGTTTTTCTGTGTTGGTTTTTGAAACAAGCCTCAAAAATTGATTTTTCTTTTTGAAATATCATAGTTTTGTCTCCTATGAAAAAAAAAATAAACCTTGTCTGGAAAAACGCAATTTATCATATTTTCATCTATTTTTGCTGGTTCCTTCGATTCATTATCTGGAAATTGATCTAAATTAGGCCTGACTCTTATAAAAACTTTGAAAAGAGTTTTTTGAGCCGTCAAATATTATGATATATACCATTGAACCTAGCCTTTTCTGCTTCCATTTAAAAATTAAAAGTGATTTTAAATTCCAAGAATATATTAAAATAAATAAGGTCATTTTTTGAAACAGGACGAATTTTTTATTGAATATTTCCTAAAATATTGATTTATAGAAAAATAACAATTTTTTTTTCTCAAGCATGAATAAAATCACCGGTTTCACCCGAAAACCGCACATTCTCCAAATGATAAGCTACATAATTTTTTTCGGCAACATCCTAATATATTCTTTTATAATATTACCTTTGTCGGACCTTTCAGAACAGGTTTATCCATAATTTCTTAAATCTTAAAAAAAATTTAGATAATATCTGCTATATTATTTTACTCTACCAGTCTCTTGGTTGTGGTTTCGGGGTTTTACACAACTTTTATCGATCCAACAGATGATGTAGTTATTGAGGAAAAAAAATGTCGAGCTGAGAAGTTTTTAAAAAAAAGTATAGATTAAAAAGAAAAGAAATTTTTAATGAAAGCAAACTGTTCGACAACTCGAAATATGAATATTTCTGTAATACCTGCGAGACCCATGTTAATGAAGACAGCAAGCATTGCAAACAATGCGAAAGATGTGTGCAGAAGTTCGATCATCATTGCAAATGGGTTAATAATTGCATTGGATTCAAAAATTATGGGTTCTTTTAAAATTTCTTTTCTTGTATAATCATATGAAGTGAATTGATTTTAAAGGCCTTTCCTCGTGCTAATCATTGGGGTGATGATCAGCTCAACCACATTTTCTATCTTCAGCATTATTTTGACTTACCAATATACTTCCTCCGAAACAAGTTTTATTTTAGAAAGAGCAAAATTTTTCGAAAATAATGAGGAGACCATTGAAGGAGTGATGATCCTTCTTTGGGTTTTTACGGGGCTGACAATACTTCTAGCGATTTTGGATACTAACTTAGTTTTTTTTCATTTTTGGCTCATAAAAAATGAATTGACGACTTACGAATATATTCTACGACGGCGTGAAAAGTCTGGCAAAAAAATTGATGTAATCTTTGAATTTCTTACTTTGAAAAAAATTTTAAAATTTAGAGGAAAAAATTTCTTAAAAAAATTGATAAACACAAAAAAATTTCAACTCAAAACGAAAATGAAATCGGTCAAAGAACAAACTCTCCAAATATTAATCCGATTGCTTCCAATTTGCCAGCTATTAGTGGAACCAATCTAAATTTAGAGAGTCTAACTTCAAACAAAACTGTTGATTGGAGGGGGTAATTTATTAGTTTTGCATCTGATCTAGCAAATTAACTAGAAAGATCTTCAATTTCTTTAAAAAACCGGTCAAAAAAAATAAAGTTTTTACAGAAACTTCCAGGAATACAGAACTTATTCAGAATGATATTCATAATGATGAAGATAATTTTTTGCCAAAAATATCTGATGTAAATAAATATTGATTGAGTTACGAATGATAAGTTTTTTAAGTTTTTAATCGAGAAAGCAGGCTGCAATGCTGAGGTGGAAATAAATGAAGAAGAAAATAAATCTGTTAACAACGAAGAGATGATTTCAAGTGGGTTAGACACAGCACATAAGAATGCTCTAAAAGGAACAATTACTGATGAAAAATTTATTTTTCTAACCCCAACTCCAAATGAAAGAAATGAATTGCACATGACCAAAGAACACTCGAAAGAAACAAGTGAACCCATACCAAATATTCAAGATGGGAATTTCAATGATTTTAAAACTAATTAAATAAAATTATAAAAATGTTTGTTTTATAAATTTATGAGTTCTCCATTAAAAATTTTATTTTTATTGGGAGGGCAAGCGTCCTTGATTGAAAAATCTGAATAATAAATTCTCGAATAGATCTCCCAAAAAAAATTCAAACATTTTTTCAAATTTCCCAAAATTTTCATAAACAAAACAAACCTAAAGTAAAACAAATCATTATAGCATTATAAAAAATACCTTTATTTTTTCATTTTGCTCACTCCCTCGCTCTTATATGGAAAAACCAATTTCACTCGAGCAAAATAATAAAGACCCTGCTCTGGACATCTGGAAAGTGAAACTCTTTTTGTTGAATTCAGAAGGAACTTGGGATGATTATGGATGTGGAATCCTTTCATTTAAAAATGAATACAACGAAGACAGAACCCTAACACAAAATGATTACATCTACATCGAAAAATCCTTTGATGAAAATGATAATAATTTAGTCATAGATGAAGAAAAGGTTTACAAAATGAGAAAAAACGCTTCGGAAAAAATGAGAGATTGCTTATTGTTCACGAAAATCGAAAAAGATTATTCTTTTGAGAGGCAACATGACTATATAATATCATGGATTGATAAAAACCTGGAAGAAGAGATAGCAATAAGTTTCATAGATCCAATAGCTGCGAATGAAACATGGTATTTTTCTGATTTTTTTTTAAATGTCTTAGGACATAATATAGGAAGAAAATTTCTTCAATTGCCCAAATCCAACTGGAGACTCCAATGAACTTAGAAGATTTGCAAATTTTCCCTAAACTTAACATAGAAAATTTGGATGTGATCATCACACAGGTAAAATAAAAAGTGAAAAAATTTATTTTTATATTATATTATTCTAGTTGGAAAGTAATAAAGAAAAAATGATAAAATCAGCACTATACAAACAAGATGAGTTGTTCGAAGATTTGGCTTTGTTGTTTGAAAAAGCTGAAAGCGAAATGAATGAAGATCTGATGAAAAAATTGATAACATTGATTAAATCTTTAAGTAGCCATTTCTAACATAAAAATAAAATTCTATTTTTGATAATTAGTTTATAGTGGAGATAATGACTTGATCGAAGCTGCCCTGAATGATAGATTTTATTTAACAATTTATGGAATTCTCGAATGTAAGGATATTTATAAATTAAAAGAAAGTATAAAATTTGGAATTTAGACGACGGCGCAGAAAAAATGGATAAAAAAAGCCAGTTTAGAAAATTTTTAACAGAACAAATTGTCTTCAAAAAAGTCGTTGACATAAACAATACCAACATTTTAAACAAAATACATCTGAATTACCGGATCAATTTTTTATATGATTGCATTTTAGAGCCAATTATGGATGAAGCTCGGCCGAATCCATTCACCAAAGTACTATTTTGATATATATATATTTTCAATAATTGCATTAGATTATTTATTACAACAATTGTGAAATTTTGGATTATTTTCTGGGAGAAAACCTATTGTTGGATAGATTTTGCCAAAATTTTTTAACTAAAATCGAGGATTCTTTAGAGTTTTTAAAGGAGTTGTTGGATCTTGTTAAAGCCAATATTCAAGTAAAATTGTTAATATGCATTCATTTTGATTTTTCTGAAAAGCCTAGCGTTCGATCTCTTTTGATGGAAAAATTCGAAGGGTTCGGGTTTTTCGACATTTTAGTGATGGCTTTGCCTAAAATAAAGGCAAGCCAGATGGTTCAAGAAAAAAGAATTAAATATTTGATTCTTCTAATAGAAAATTTTAGTTACCTCATGCAAATAAAAACCAAGCCTTTAATTGATATCTTTTATTGTAGAACTGATAAAGAAAAAGGCAGAAATTTCATTTCAAATTTAGTTGACCTTCTCTTGTTTGAGGATGAAGGCGTCCAAATTCAGGTTTTTTAAAATGACAGCAACTTAATTATAAAATTAGTCAGGTTACAGAATTTATCAAGCAACTATTGGACCCTTTAAATGAAGAAATGCAACAGATTTTAACCTACATGTATGATGTTCTCTTTGTTGAATTGTATCAAGCTTATGAGAGAATGTTGGAAACAGAGACTTTTTATTTCTTCGCACAACAATACATTGATATTCTGATTTTTTGTATTCAAGTGCATCATCATACAAGAATCAGATATTATATCATAAAAAATGAAATAATTCAACATATTTTAAAAGGCCTGGGCTTGAAACAAAAAATCATTTTGTTAGTCATTGCCAAATTCTTCAAAGCCCTCATCCAATCGAAGGATGAATTTATAATCAGATACTTGGAGACCAAACATCTCATTAAACCCTTGATGGATTTCTTTTCAGGATCTGCAAGGAAATCTCAAATGTTCCAATCAGTCATGCTCGATATCATTACTGTGATATATAGTGAAGATCATGATGGACTCAAAAAAGAATGCGAGGTGTACCCGATTATGGCTAGCCCACTTGTGAAAAATGTGATTAAAAATACCCAGTATCTAAAGGAAAAGAGGGTAAATTCGAAAGATTTCAGGATAAATGTTGAATTTTCAAACGAGAATTCCTCAGCACAAAATAAAACCGAAAATAATTTATTCGTGAAAAAAGGGATTTTGAATCTAAACCTTTTGGATGAAGATGATTCTGATATGATTATTAATAACGGAGATGAGTTCGATCATAGTCAATATGTTGAAAATAGCACCATTAATAAAAAAGTCACTAATAATGGCAATGGAGAAAATCATTATAATTCCAGAGAGAATGACAACAATTTGATAAAAGAAAAAAGGACGCATTTAAATAATGAAGAATTTTCTCAAATAGAACAGGACATGACCAGAATAAAAAAAGTTAAACTTGATTAAATTTTTCTAATAATCTGATTGAGTTGGTCGCTGATTTTTGGTGAACAAGAAATTTCTAATATAATAATAATTTTATGGTGGAATAGTTTGAAGTCGTCGATTTATGTTCTTATGTTTATAAAAATTTCTTCTAATCAACGATTTTCTCAAATCATAATTTAAAATCATTTTATTTTATTAAAAATCTTTTTTCTTCTAGAAATAACTATTTGTTGAATTTATTCTTCAAATATTTTAAAATAAAGAAAAAATGAAGAAAGAGAAAGTTTTAATTTTTTTAGAAGTTATTTTTTGCAAAGAAAATTTTTTATATTTTTAATTTTTTTTTATATTTATCACATCACCTATTAAAAATAATCATCTCTTCGAAATGATGTTTCCTGATAAGGGAACCCGCAGTCTTGGGTAAATCATTTTTTACAATTAAATGAGCCACCCAAAATAAAAAATGTGAGTCAATACATGAAATCTTTTGGTTAGTTATAATTTCATACTTTAATTTTTGATTTCTTTTTTTTTAGAATTATTTGATTTTTTTTCTATTTTTCGTAATATAAAATTTTTTTCTGAATTTTTCGAATTATAAGTTTTTAAACAAAGCAAAAAAACATTAAATTTCTGAAATTTTTTTTTTCAAAAGAGAAATATAAAAAGGAAGAATAAATAATGGAGCAAAGGTTCAACTTTTCGAGAAGAGTCGTGGATCACAGAATTCCTTATGATTTGAACTATTCAATTAATCGACCAGCCTTCACTCAAGGATGGAAAGAAGCATACAAGCAAAGATTTATCGGAAATATGATAAAAGGTTATGGATTGTATATTTCTGGTGCAGTTGTTTTGTTAGGAATATTCGGAAGTTATGCTGATGCCTTATATAGAGAATCGAAACCACTCAGTCATCAAAGTGCCGCCTTTACTGGAGGCAAAACTGTAGGGCGATCAGTCCATTTTCAGAGAGAGTATAAAAATAAAATGAATGATTTGGGTGATTGGAATCACAATTTCGCCTGTTTCGAGAAAGAACCCAATTGTGGAAAGGATTTTGATTTGGTTGCTGTCAAGAAATAAAGACATAAACAAAATTCTTAAAGAATCATTTCATTTAAATCGAAAAATGAGAAAACTGAACATTTTAAATAATTTTTTTTTATATGAAATTTAAGTTTATTATGGGTTCGATGAAAATTCAATTATATATAACTCCTCTGCAAGATTCTGCTCCACAAGCGCATTTCAGCTCTTTATCTGTGGATAGAGGATAGCAATTATAATCAAATGTCAGTTCCTCCCCAGCTTTGATTTCTCTCGTGCTAAACAAAACTACCCTAGGCAATAAAATCTCCCTATTTTCTACATGGATTGAGAGGACCTGCAGGTTCGGATCACAACTATGATTGATGAATCGACTCAAGTTCCCATAATAATAACCATCAATGCATAAAGGGAAGTCTTTCAAGAGTTTTTCCTTCTCTTCTGTTTTCCGGCATTTCATATAATTATCAATACAAAAAATCGGTCCAGATTTATTCTCTCCTTTGTATTCCACTGCCATTGTCATATCGAATAGATAGTTCTTCCCTATTTTATCATAATATTTGCCTCGAAGGTCAGCTTCTTCCTTGATGATAATTTCTCCCAAATATTCTATAACCAATGTATTGTTTGGAATCCTTTTTGTTGACATCAGACCCCACATCACAATTTCTTCATTGGTTCCTTTGAAACATTTTCGGTATCTTTTTACTATCAAATCTTTCTCGCTCACCATCCTTAGCCGATTCCAATTCAGCAACTGGTAAGTGCAAAGGTCTTTATTGCAACTGCAATACTTTGAGCATTCGAAAATATGAGAAAAAGGTTTGATATGTTCTTGAATAATTTCTTTTTGAACCACTTTGTGGTTTGAATTTTTGACCAATTTGTAAGGAGGACATTTATTCAGATATTGCTTGTTATATCGAGCACAAATGCAATCCTCATTACAGCTCCCCTTGCAATCGCACACAATTTGAAAGGAGCCTGTTTTTATTGAATTTTTGAATGTTTTGTGCGCATTTTCAAAATAAACGGCCACTTCATCCAACATCAAATTTTCTGTCACATAAATAAAGTCTGGAACAGACTCTGAATCAATTTCATTGAGAGTCTTCATTGAAAAATCCTCTTTGAGGTTTTCTGGATCGACAGGCAGAAATTGGAAATCCTCTTGAATATTTAAGTTAATGTTGGTCTGATGATCTTGGCTCTCTTGGTGTGAAACATCACCATTCGTCTTAACTTTTTTTCGTATTTTTTCCAAGTCAGAAACCTCGATTGGTATTTCAATATCTAGTTGGTTGAAGTAATCAGAAAATCCAGATTTATTTGTATCCTTTTTGGTTGGAGCAGGAAAGGGTTTTTTATGTATATTAATGGACTCCTTTTGCAGATCTCAAAATTAATAAAATTTACTTTATAATATTAATTTTATTTTAGGAAAATTCTTACCTTTTTCATCTAGTAGAATAACTGAGTCTTGATCCAAATTCATGTGTTCATCTGGAGTCAAAGAAAACACAAAAGGATCTTCATTATCAGTTGATCTGGTCTCATTTGAATCATTTTTTCGCTTAAAGGCTCCTAAACTTTCGCAAAAGCTTTTTGAATTTGAAATGGCTTTCCATTTATTGCAAACTTTTGTCAAATTTATTGGAAATTTCATAATTTTATTGGTTTGGAAGTCATATGTTAATCTCTTCAGCTCTGAAATCAAAAATGCATAGGGAAGTTTAAAGATTCTGCTCAAATTATCAATATTCTCAAGTTTTTTTGAACTATCAAGAGCTTTCAGCTTGATTAAGGGCAGAAAAGAATAACAATGAGAGAAATTCGAAAAGGAATAGTTGACAAAAATCTCATTGCTGTCAAAAAACAAAAGAAAATCAGTCGGGGTTTCCATATTTGGAAAATATTTATTTATTATTTTTTGAGAATTCCAACTTTTTGTCTAAATATTTGTAACACATAAGGAAATAAAATTGTTGTTTTTTAAAATTTGGCCATAATTTATAATTCCAAACGAATTTTCTTCGTTTATTTTCGAGCTTTAGAAAGTTCTTAATTTTTCCAAATTTAAACATATTTATTCCCAACTAACTTAAAATATTTATTTTTTAAAAAAATTAATTAATCAAAATAAAAAAAAAATTTATTTTATTTAATTAAA
>Ga0302186_10003214_pt1 | contig 12081 bp, 6 predicted proteins | sample II_Bog_E1_2_FD_198782 | JGI IMG/M metagenome (GOLD analysis project Ga0302186, IMG submission 198782) | Peat permafrost microbial communities from Stordalen Mire near Abisko, Sweden - II_Bog_E1_1 | ecosystem: Environmental > Terrestrial > Soil > Wetlands > Peat | place: Sweden: Abisko, Stordalen... | reverse complement strand
AATCAGAATTGAATTATAGAATATATATCCATGCAAGTAACATATTATATAGATAAATCAATTGATTAAGGTATGCTTATACTTTTAATTCAGCAGAAAATTCAAATTATCAAAATTTATTGATCTTATGAATTAGTAAAGAACGGTATCATTAAAACAAATATTAAGTTGTATACTATTAATCAATTTTATCACTATTATCAATGACAGATTAATGAAGTTATTTCAAGAAAGTAATAAAGTTAAAAATATTTTTAGGAATAAAAATTCCATGAAATTCCATGAAGATAAATTAAGATAAAATTAAAAAATGATTTATTGATAATCAACCCACAATACAATAGATGTTTATTTGCTTGTTTAAACACAAAATTTCAATATATTCTATATTATGAATGATAAACTTTTTAAAAATGAGATTGCCTGTTTTAATTGGAAGCACAGAAATAAATACAATTATACTAAATCATAAAGATGATATTGGAATTCTCATAGCCTTGGTTTTAACTTCTCTTTAATAACAATCAATATTATTTCATATGGCAATACCTTTAATACTCATAGTATTGAATTAATGAAGCTAGATATCTAACGGTCTCAAACACTGTTATGAAAGGGCCTATAACCGCTGCAACTGAGGAAATCACTGAGCAAACGGTCTTCAACAGGAGCTTAAGCCAGGATAGAGTACACTGTTGTAAGATTGATCGATGACGAGCGAGTTCTTTTATTCATAGGCTTGAGTTATTGAAGCATCCTTAATAGGCTCTCTTCGGGTAGTTTTGGCACAATTCGGCTGATAATCAGCAAATCGTTAAAGGATTAGAATTCTTGGGAGTCGGTCAGCTATCTTTGAATGAGTTGTAAGTTATTTAAGACTCGCGTGGCCATTCGTTGTTGTTAAAGCTTTCCTTTCATTGAGTATATATATATTCGAATTTTCTTTAATTTTAATTATATCATACCTAAAACATTTAAATTAATGTTTTCTATTCTAAGAGCATCGTATTTAAAAATATACGAATATTTTATTCTATAAATATATTCATATCAAATTAAAGATGAGAATCCTTTAACTACAGTAATTAAATCTATGTTTAAATGGAAATAAAAATTAATGGAAGATAATGGCATTAAACAAACTAATATGGCTCACATTGATCTTAGAAAGGAGTCAACTTCATTGAATAATTGTTGTTCAAGGGTTATGATATAGTTTTCTTAAAATTTACGATACTTTTGAAAAAAATAAAGGCAATTCGATACAATTTGAATTTATGATTTATAATTTGTAATTTCATTTTTATCTAAATTTAACTAAAATGGATATTTTTAAAAAATATCCCGAAAGGCAACAGATGTAAATGCAAATTGTTGCAAAATATTTGCAAAATCATAAGTAAATAGGAGAAAAAATATAAATCTTCTTGAATAGAATTTATTTAATTTGCGATGACATTAATAATTTACAATCAAAATACATGGAAAAAATAAAATGATTAATTGATATAAAATCGTCAAAAAAAGAGAGTTTTAATTCATTTTTATTTTTTATTGTTTGATGAATATTAATAGTGATTAATAATTGTATTTTCGAATATTTTCAGTATCTGACATACGAAAACAATAAAATCAAGAGATAATAAAACGAATAAATTAAATTACACTATTTTGGCAAACTAATTTCATTAATATTTTATACATTAGAAGTTAACTTTTAAAAATCAAAATCGATCATCAAAATCCATACCACGGTTGGTAATACCATAATATAATAGGAGAGTCAATTTTAGGATCCTACAGTTGCAATTGATCTTATTTTGAAGATTGTTTGAATTCTGATATGTTTTCTTTTGATTTTTACACTTTAAATCTGTGATCGATGGAGTCTTCAGAACGTTGCTAAGTTTTAGAGGTCTGTTCACTTTTTTTCTTAAAGATATATCCATTCTATCGATATTTGCGTACGATAACCTTGGCTGTCGCATTGTTTATTTTCAAGAGTTGAGATGCCTTATAAATTGAAATCTTATGTTCTATGACCAACTCAATGAGATTTAAGCGTTGCTAAAATAATTAGAGTGATACCTCATAGGAAATAACTTCATATGTTTGATTTCTCTTCATTTTTGTTATAAGTTATTGATTTGTTGACATTTTTTGATGCAGCTTATCAGATATTTAATAATTATAAATAGCTTCGAAATAGAACTTATGTATATTATTTGTGAATTTTAAACAGAAAAAAAAACCTTGTTTGGGCCATACTGTCTATATAAGCGTAAGCTCATTAAATTAGCATAATTTTGTCGTAAATATAAAAGTTTAGAGATGATTTCTATATTTTTTATTCTGTTAAATATTTTTATTTGCTATCTATCTATTAATTCTTAATCCCAATGATAATAAAATTCGATTGGGAGTGACTAAATAGACAAATTGCCAAACTGGCAAATTTTAAATTAAAATAAATTAAAATAGTTTTGTATTTTGTTAACATCCAAAAATTTTATATTTTCAAAACCGTTTGTATGCAAAACATGGATATGATTACAATTCTGAAGGCAATTATTGTTAAAGATGTATCCTCATAATGTTTTTTTAAAAAAATAAGCAAAAAACTATTCTTTAATATTATTTATTTTACTCTTATAATTCCAAATAGAATAGTGAAATTTGATAAATCAAATGTAAAATTAAAAATATCTCATTTATTATTGACTTATCTATAACGTTAAATTATATTGTTTTTTATTTTGAACTATTTTTGAAGCCAATGCAATTATTCTGATATAATTAAAGCTTTTGTTTTATATTTTTCATTAATGTTGCTTAGGCAAAACAATTATATTTAAAACAATTATGGGAACTTCCATATCTGTGTCAGAGGGCTTATAGAAAAGGCTTGGAAATAGAGGATACAAGAAGAAATATTTATCCGGGGCTGTTAATGTTGCCCAAAGTTCTCATAAAAATTTAGAATCATACAAAAGATCATTACCAAATGAATAGTTGATATTGACAAATTAAAATGAACCAAAAATGAATGGAAAATCATCGTTGGAACAGAAAGCAACTATTAATGATTAAAAGATATAAAACAACTTTAATTGCATACCTCAGAAATAAATCAAAAATTAATTGAAGATGAAAAAGGAATAAAACAATAGCGATAACTTAACAATCAAATTATAGTTAGAAAAAACAAACTAAAATGCGCCTCTTTAAAGCAAACCATAAAACTACAATGCATCTGTGCAGCATTAATCATCTATTTTCGCATATTTAAACGAAGAAGCAATTTAAAATTTTAAAAAAGCTTCAGAAAAAAGAAAGAAAACTTTAGAGAAAAAAAGCAAAAATTGTGAAGATATTAATGCAACTTAAGATAATTAAGAAAAGGAACATCGGTCCTCGTTGAAAAAAATACAACTAAAAAAACATGTTAAAATAATTAAGAATTTCACAGTGGATTCTGATAATAACAAATAATTCTAAATTCCTCAGTCAAATATCATTTCCATCAGCAATGAAAAGCTGATAAATAGATAACAATAATAATCTACTAACAATTTAGTCCCTAAATTGATACATATGTAATAAGCGAGTGCGAGAAATTAACTGTAAAAAAATCCATTTAAAAAGGTATACTAATCTGAAGAAGTAAAATTTACACGCAAAATTGTTAGTATAAATCTTGCTCAATATGATTGATTTGGTCAACTCTTTTAAATAAGAGAATTTTCTGATAATCATAGTTTATTATTAAAATGGTTATAATTTGTTTTTATTCTGGCAGTTATCAATATTTATATTATATGTATCATTAATTATTGTGACCTTAAATATTGCCGTATAATTGCATAATAAATAATTATTCAAAATCATAACTTTTGGCTTGTAAATGAGATCAATACTTGACTCAATAATCCAGTACTCGTGAGTAAGACTCCAAAAATTGTTAGCCACTCGAGATTATTTTTGAAGAAAAAAACATCTAATATAATGGAATAGATAATTCCAACATAATTAAATACCAAAATCTAGGATGGTTTGCGCTTAAAGATGGCCATTATCCTTAAGAAATTAGATGCATAGGTAAAAATTATTATTAAGATACATAATAAGATTACTTAGCCAGTAGAATATGGCACAGGTGATTCACTAGATGGTAAAGCTGATACTCCCCCACTTATCGTAGAAAGAAAGCTATTTGACAGCAACTGAAACGTATAGGTGTATTGTAAAACTAACACTTCCTTATAACTGCGCATTTAATGAAGGTAGATAAAATTTAGACAGTTTATCATTGCAGCTAACAATGGTAAAAGAATGTGAGGATCAAAACCGATGGAAGAAATATGGCCGAAAGGATTGATCATTAAAAGAACTCCAATAAAACTTACGAAAACCATTACAAAGTTAAGCTTGTTGAGAGATTTCTAATTTATTTCCAAAATTACCTTATAATAAATAGCCTAGACAAAGAAGGTGAGAATAGGAGTTGTGTTATATAGGGCATTTGCAATAGATATGTTTATGTATTTAAGACTGCAGAGGTAAATATTAACTGTGATTGTTGATAAAATTTGTCGCTTTATCATCAACATTAGCTCTAATTTATTACAATAGATACCTGGTGTTGCCTTTATATTATATGAAAAATATTTTTTGCTATCTTTTTGAACTATTGCTATTGTTTAGTTAAATTCCGATTGAGGCTGTGGGTATGGTTCATAATCCACTGAAGCAAGTATGAAAATAGAGTTAACGGCCAACAAGATGACAGACCGAATTTGAATAATGTACTATGTAGTGATCTGGTGTGATAGTAGTTTCACAAATACTTGCATTGTCACAAAAGAGATGATAGCCCCTGTTGCATACAAAATAGGTAAAATTTTTTAGGTATTCATTTGATCTTGTTTTTTAATCTTTATAAACTTCTATAAATAGAAAAATTAAGCTCTAATATTTCTTTTGAAAGAAAATAATATAACCATTGTTGAATACTGATAATTTTTACATAAGATCGATAAATTATGTTATCATTTAGCCAATTTCTATTCACTCTAACTTTTACTGTCACTGCAATAAAAGGATTCCCTATTCAATATCGAGGTTGGATCAACAACTGTTCTCTCTATTTTGAACCTGAAAATCAGCCTGCTGCACTTATCGATGATATCTTTCTCTACTGCAGTATCCATTTTTGTGAAGCATTATACCTTTACAACTGTGATAGATTGGTTCCAAAAAAATATTATTCTATTCCTTAATGCATGAAATTTTGCTGCGATGATAGCAGTCACTATCGACCTTTTACTAATGTTTTAGACTTTTTAGATCAATGCTAGCTCGATTTTATTGAATAACATAACTAATAAATAGAAGAAGTCAATAGACTGCCATTAGTTATTTTTACTGTATCAGTAGTCGGAGTCATCATTTTTATTCTGATCTGCTATGTGGTAATATACTCATAGGAAATAATTACGTGGATAAGATAAAGATACCGACACAGAGGGCGTTAAAATCCAGGAATTTAAATGCAAAATCTTCTCCACTGAGATAGGAGATTGATATTATTTCATTTTCATTTTATCCGTCTGATTTGTTTATAATAAGGTTGGCTTTAATGATCAAATATGCGCTGGTTGCCCTGATTCTAAATATAAACATCCTCAAGACAGGGGAGATTTGCTATGCTTAATTTGATATTAAGAATTCCTAATAGTAATGTTCTTTTCACTATCAAGCAATCGATGCGGGCTGCAACGAGTATGCATTTATAAATTGTTCGTACTTCTACAATTAAACCAAATATTGGATGTTTGGGTTATTCGTTGACTCCATCAATAAAAAATTAAAAGAATAAGCCAATATACAGTAATGCGGTCTTGTTTGTTGCAAAACAAACATTACTTTGCCTCATGTAATTGATGGATATCGAATCTGCCAAGTGGCTAAATTCTAAGCGTAAGCTATACCAAGCACAATTATTCAAAAATGTATAGATATCTTGATCATTCTACTTATTATTTGGGGTATAGGTAACTTGATTGCTTGCATATTTATGGGATTGGCAATGATAGTCAGTCGAAATGGAGTACACATGAGAGAGGATATTGAAGTTGAGCCTAGATAAGTAGAAATGCGTTTTCTTTGAAGTCTTCAGCCACAGTGATATAATATTTCATATTCTTGCTGCTTAAGTTTAAATTTTATTAATCCTATTCAAATTAGCCAAGGAAAGGTACCTGTTTGCTCGTCTTATAAAAATGAATGTTCATCAAATAGTCTTAATTTGATCTATCTTTATAACTAAGGCAGTCAATCGAATAAAAAATGAGTGATGAGCCCACTATTGCCGTATTTATCCTTCGATTCAGGAGCTTAACCTTGCTATTGTATAATTAACCAATAGATTTGCAAATATCAATAAAATAGAATCGATTTTGACGACTCTCTACATAAAATTGGTTTTGGGAAAAAATTAATTCGATAATTTGAACTGCAATAAAATTTCTTTAAGCAAGGCTTGGAATAATATACAATTTGAAAAAGATCCAAAAAATTTGCTAAAAAAATTATCTAGCCGCATTGGCACTACTTAAAACGTTTACTGGATACCATCATAGCACAAAATTCCTGAGTTTAAAAACTATTTCTAAAAATTTCATTTCTATTAGAAGTAAATTGCAGCTCAGACTTTCGTTAGCAAGGGTTATGGAATTCATCTCTACCGTTAATAGATTAAAAAGCATGGAGAAAACCTATAAGTGTAACAAACTAGTAATTTAGAACTTAAAATCGTTATAAATCGATGACTACTGGCTTCGTAACTGAAGCCTTTCGTAAACTATAAAACTTTTTGGATGGAACTTGCAAATATGCAGTTAAAAGATGTAGTCGAGTTCAAACAAGAAATTTGTTCAGTATTCTGTTGAACTGCAGAAGGTTATTTGGGTAGAAATAAATTTAAACCTTTTTAAAATTTGTATCCTTAATTTTTAATTAAAAGTGCACAGGAATTGCAGTTACGAAGACTGAAGCAGTCAAGTTTTACGAATCAGCGAGATTATTCCTAAAACAAAAAATGTTCTCAACTTCCTAATGTGCAGAATGCCCCTCATGTTCTTTACCATTTCCCACTCCTACTTCTAATTCCTATAATAATCCTCTATAATCCTCTTTTTCAAATATTAAAAAAGATAAAAGACTTTAATTGCAACGATGCGAAGATAACTTACTCGATATTTATATGAGTGACCCTCGCTTTGGCGTTACTAAAGAGAGATATGCTACCTTGTATGGCTACAATGTGAAATATAGCACTTCTGCTGGAGTGCAGAGTGTTATCTTTAGAATGGTAAGAAAGGCTATAAAAACAATCCAAGATTTACACAAGCAATGTCATGGAAAAATAACTCCCTTAGTCATACTTAATGATTATAAAATCAAAAGAATATTGACCAACGCAGAAGCTGGAAGGATAAGAGTTAAACTATTGTAGTTTTATCGAATGAAAGAAGCCAATTTGTAGAATTTAAGACAACTAACTTCAGTTGTCAATGATCATGTAAATTAAAGAGATGAGGCAGAGTAAAAAAATGCTAAACCTGGAATGGCAGCCTATTATCGAAAATATGAAAAACATACAACAACTAAATACAAAAGAAATTAAGGAAGGGATCCGTATGATCAAGAGCTAATCCCATAGATATTTATAAACAAGGTTACAATTAATCAAAAGATAAGAGAATGATTTGATTTATACTATTGATTGAATTTATCGTTTTAAATTTGTATTATTTTATACGATCTAAGTTGGCAAATCAGTGCAGATTATATCATGATCTTTTACACCAAATAACGGCATTCATTTTAGTAGCTCAATTTATTTTGATTTTTTAATTTCAACTAGCTTGGGTTGTTAGAAAATTGAATGAGCTAAAAAAGCATTATTGTTCTCCAGCTCGCATAATCCATCACTGAGAGCTGCGAATTAGGCATAGTTTGTAACGTGAAAACATAGTGCCATTGAAGTATCTACTTTTTAGTGCGGCATAGAAAACATGTTAGAACAGAAGAATTCCTCCGCTAGTTACTCTCCTTTAACATAATGGGGATCCAAGTAAATAAAATTAGATTGGGTAGTACCCATTATAAAATGGGCGCGACCTGGTCTGCCACCAAGCACTCCCAAAAAACCAGATAGTTTCATAATAGAGATAACCGAAGCAAGCATATCAGGCTATGGTGCGCCCATACCTATTCTCACAAGAATGATAATAAGTCCAGGCTATATTTATAGACCAGTGGAGTAAGTAGGAGCTTATTTTTGTTTACTTGTCTCGGAGGGTGTGATGATTTTGAGTTTGTTGATATTTGATTTACTTAGATAATTAAGAGCAGTCGTTGCTTAGAACTATCCGTGAAATACAATTACCCTAAGAGGCGAAGATAAATTGTGATTTTGCAAATCTCGTAAAATATAAGCAGTTTCTGCTGGTGTGAACCACTCTCCCGCACCTTTACCGTATAACTATAGGCCCAATTTCACCATCTTCTGAATACTAAAGATGCCCTCATTTTTCATAAAAGAATCAATTGTTTTGGCAATGACTGCTTGATCAGCATATAGTTCCAATCCGATTGTTCGTCGAACTGCTTCAGCCATCATCATTTGCCCAACTCTCAGCATACATCCCCAACCCACATCAGAAGTAATCTGTGAATTTGCAAACGTCAAATTTTCGCGATAGGTAAACCAAAGAGTCGAGCCATGTATAAGCCTAGCTTCTTCGTTGGTATCGCAAAAATTGCCCATTATCCACAGTTTTTCGCTCTTCTCATCATTAAGTCCCAAGTCGATATTGTGTGAGAGGTTGAAATACTGTTTTTGGCTGGATAATACATTGCATACAACCACTGTTTGGCATTACACCACAGGCGTTTAGATTCCTATGATTGCATTGATATAACAAGAGGATAATATTATGTTACGAAATGAATTACTAACCATTTGAGAAAAGCTAAATCATTATATCAAGATATCAAGATTTCTTTTTTGAAAGAGCTTTTAATTTGCGAATTATTCTCATTCTGCTGGGCTGATTTTTGACCTCCCTCTTCTTTCTCTTTTTTGTCAATTGCTTAGGCTAAGACGACGACTATTCAAACATATTTTATTCATCCTCCTTCTCCTTCTCTCCATTGATATCTTTGTTTATTTATGGATTTATTTTAGCTTCTTTCTTTTTATTATTCTTGACTATTATCCCTCGGTAAATTTTGTTGACTAGTGTGAGAGCTTGAGTGCTAGTATTGAAAAGTATGAGTTTATCATGATAATTTTCATATATCTCCGCTATTCCAAATTTGCCACATATCTTGTTGTCGTCAGTGACGACCGCACCAACTAAATCCGACTGGAACTGACCAAACTCGACCAAAATCTCTTCAGAACTGAATTACTAATAAGATTAATCAGATTCTCCTTTAGGCTGATCGCCCTCAACGTGTGAAGCATCCATTACAAACTATCATATAATAATCTTACTCGATAATAAAAGACCAGATATATTCACAAATCAACTAACAAACTTATCCTTTAGCATTCTCTATAAAATATGGTATTTAAAATGATTAAAAATATTAAAAAATGACTGATACGCTTATTATACAATGGAACACGATTGTAATTCAGTTTAACAAGCCATGGAAGGAATTATAATATTAGATTACAGATAATAAAGAATTGAAGAGGAATTCATATTTTGATCAGGTATCGAAAATAACAATGATTGGAGATAGAAAGTCAGCTTCAATAGATAATAGTCATCTTAATGTTCACTTTCTTCAATTTATTATTATTCCAAAATAAGAATGATTCGGAAGAATAGTAGCGAGAAAAGATTCAACACGGCTGGGGCTAGAATTATGCTCAGCAGTAAACTACCATCTGATTTTTTTCTACCTCCAAGAGAAAAAGACTGCCATGAAAGCTCTTTATGGTTGCATCGCCATGAAAGTCTTGAGAGACATCCTCCAAGTAATGGAACAAAAGACCCCCTTCTTTTTACCTTTCATCGATCGAATAGTCAAGATAAAATAAGACTAAGGGACTGTCTCTTGCCTCATGCCCCTTTTAAAAATACTAACAGCTCAAAAATTGCACAAACTAAGTTACCTCCCGTGAGTGTAGGAATATCAAAATAGAACACAGCTGATTTTTGGACAAAGGGGATCAAAGGTTCCAAAGAAAGATTAAAGAAACTCGGACGAATAAGCAACAGAATTCTACACGAAAGTACCTTATTTCGTGAACAGATCTGTCAAGCCTTACACTGACTGCATTTTGTAAGTGAGAAAAGGAGCTTTGATCACTGAGTAGCTTAATATATATCAAATCCATTTATACCTCTCTTCTATTAAAATTTGATTTAGTCAGCTAAAATAATTATATCCTGCAATTTATTACAATATAAAGTCATGCTTCTGCCTCTTCCTCCTCTGAAGATACTGAAGCTTGAGATTGTTCCATTTTTGATTAGCAAAACAACTCATCTTGTGTTTCTCCGTTAAATTTGCGTATCTTATCGACCCTTCCATAGCGTACTGCAAACAAACTACCAGCCACTACTGCTCCAGCCATTAACCCCAATAACACGAGACAGCAAGTAGCTAAATATTAAGAATGGTACCTATTTTGACTGATCTCTGCATAAAGTCAACACAGAACACGTCATAGAAGAGTCGCAGTCCACCTGCTATAGCTGAACAGTTTGCAGATATAGTAAGTCCATTTATTTGATTGGTCACTATACTATTGAGGGAGGAAACAGAACTAAAAAAAGTGTTGAATTGGGCTGTGAGGAGGGTAAGGTTATTGTTATAGGCTGTTGTCAAGGTAAGAATTGAATTCAACTGATTGTACAGACTTTAGTAGAGGGTAATTCGAGTATCACGATAGTTAGTTAGCGATTAGGCATAAGCAACAATATCATTGTAGGCAGTAGTACTATTGGGCTTGCAACTCCGGACGGAAAGGTAGCGATAAGCAATATCACTTGCTGACCAGATAGAAGGTGACGACGTAGATAATCGAGAGTTCAATGATATGCAGAGTGTTCCGGTGGGAGGAATATATAATCCATGACTGGTGTTGCTGGTGGGAACGTAGAGAGATTAAGTAGCATTGTAGGTGCAGTTAGTCGCATCGAATACCCAATAGTCATTTGCACAGGTACTATTTCCCACTCCCTCAGACTGAAGAGTACGTTAATTGAAATGGGCCAATGACATGTAGGGATTGCTGTTGCTGACAACCGTACTATCGGCATCGATGTAAATTCCTGCGCCATATTGATTCATGGTGTTCATCCAAGCAACCATTTTGGTGGTTGCTTGAGTTGGATCAATATACTGAGCATTTCCTACAGTTTGCATATCAAGATAAGTTTGAATATTTGCAAAAACATCAGCAACGGTTTTCATTTATTCGGAAAGGGAAAATTCCTTTAGAATATTACCATCTCCGAAGAGGCAAACATCAAGGTAAAGGAAAAATTTATTGAATGAAGAGGAACTACCCATCTCAGAGTAATTTAATAGTCCCTGAGAACTCCCTATTATTGATTCATAATATTGGCAAAAGCTAGAACCGATGCCGCCGACTGCAAGCCACACTAATAGCACTCCAACCACACCAAAAAAAGCAATTCCTATTAGGATCCACCCTCCCATTACCAATTTTCCGCAACGAAGAATATCAAAAACATGGGTAGAAACTATACCCATCAATGATATTAGGCTTCCCAAAACGATAACTCCGAAGATAGCTTCCATAATAAATATGCCTGTCGTGAGTGAGGTATCCAAATATTGGGAAGAAAAATTCGTGACTGCGGTTTGGATATTAGTGAGATAATTGGAGGCAATAGTTATACCTTGTAGATTGAGGTTGGCATTGACAGTGACGTTCGCAGCTGAATTAGCCAGCAGCTGAGCTGATTAGTAACTGATTTGTGCTTGTTGTGCTAGCTACCTAAAACTAAAATTACTTTTTGGGTGTTT
>Ga0302186_10003212_pt1 | contig 12087 bp, 16 predicted proteins | sample II_Bog_E1_2_FD_198782 | JGI IMG/M metagenome (GOLD analysis project Ga0302186, IMG submission 198782) | Peat permafrost microbial communities from Stordalen Mire near Abisko, Sweden - II_Bog_E1_1 | ecosystem: Environmental > Terrestrial > Soil > Wetlands > Peat | place: Sweden: Abisko... | reverse complement strand
AATAAAGTGCCTTTGTTGTAATTGGAAAAATTAAAAAAAATGAAACTGAAATAAAAAAATTTAAAACCAAAATAAAACTTATTAAAATTTGATTAATCTCTTGAAGTTTTTTTCCATTTTAAAAAAGAATTAATTTCGGGTCAAAATGCTTTCCATCGTCCTGTTTTTCCTCCCAATTCTCGTCCTTTCCACATACAACCAGACACTCGGTCAAGAATATTGGCTAGCCACAACCGTAGCCTATTGCGCGAGTTCCAATCTTCTATCCTGGAATGTCCCTCCTGTCACCGCCATGTATCCATCCGTTAGCGACATTCGGGTCTATCAAAATACTTCAACGGACAATCAAGCCTATTTAGCTTATAATCCTTCCACCACGACCATTTACCTTATTTTCAGAGGCTCAATGGACCTTTCAATAGAAAATTGGGTGTTTCAAGACTTGAATTTCTTCAAAACCAGCTATCCTAAATGCACGAATTGCAATGTCCATGAGGGGTTCTATCAAGCCTATAACAATCTCCCGACTTCAACAATGATCAATGATTTAAAGTCTTTGAAGGGTAAATATCCAAACGCCAAAGTGGTCATTTCTGGACATTCACTCGGAGGAGCCATGTCAAATTTCGCATATATAGACGCTTGTGATGCGTTAGGTCAAGTCGATCTTTTCATTACTTTTGGAGGCCCAAGAGTTGGAGATAGCACATTTGCAGCTTATCTTTCAACTAAATCTTGTGGAGTCACTGAAAAAATCAGAGTGACTCATTATCATGATCCTGTGCCACATTGCCCACCAACTATTTTTGGATTCCAACATGCTGTTGAAGAAGTGTGGTATGATGAGGGGAGTACCACTTATGTTAGTTGTCCGCAGCCTGAACAAGCAAATTGCTCGTATCAAGTCTCATTACTTCAGTATAATGTTGATGATCATGTCACTTATTTGAACTTTAATCAAAAAGCTCAAACGTCTTTATGTTCGACTTAATAAATAAAAAACAAAATTTCATTTGAAAAATCAACAAAAAATTAACAAAACTTAACAAAAACTTAACATAAAATTAACACAAAATAAACAAATTTTTAAAAAATAATGCGAAATTATTAGAAAATCAAAATTTCAAAAAAATTATGCTAATTTCCAGAGTTTTCCATATATCAATCCAAGGAAAAATCGCTCTCAAATCCTTAATTGAGGGTTATAAATGCCTCTCCATCCCATTATCAAATGATCCAATTAGAGTATTTTCTATTTTTTTTTTTTTTTTTCAAATATATTTAAATTTCTCTTTGAAGTTATTGCTTTCCCAACAAATTGCAGACCTCGAAAAGCTTCATTCCTTACAATATTCTCATTATAGAATCCCCCCGGCGATTTTAACTTCAAACCTAAAGAGATTAACGAGTTTTCTGATAAACCCTATAAATATTGGTTCAAAAAGCCTGATTTTGGATTTGCATGAGATTATAGAGGGAAATCTTGACAAAAGCCTGATTTTAATGAATGAATCAGGCATAGAGGAAAAAGACTTGAGAAAAGATTGGATTTGCCTTAATAATATTCCTTATTTATGATAAAGCTTTTTTTAGCTTTTATGTGAAATGCCATGAAATTTGAGAAAATGAAGCTTTCGTGTATCCTATAATTTCCAGACTTTTACAATGATCAACGATTTAAAGTCTTTGAAAGGTAAATATTCAAAAGCCAAAGTAGTCATTTCTGGACATTCACTCGGGGGAGCCATGGCCAATTTCTATATATAGACGCTTGTGATGCTTTAGGTCAAGTCAATCTTTTCATTACTTTTGTAGGCCCAAGAGTTGGAGATAGCACATTTGCGGCTTATCTTACAATTAAACCTTTAATCAACAAATACAAATGGCTTCATGTTCCTAATTAACCGAAGAAAAATGACTTAAATTAAAAAAAAAAGAAATTTGAAAATTAAAAAACAATTATAATTGGAAAAATTAAAGAATGTGGTTTCAATTTTTTTCTCCTTTATTTTCAAAGATGAAAAACCCAAATAAAAAAATTCAAATTTTATGATTCTCTTGAAGTTTTTTCCATTATAAAAAAGAATTGATTTCCGGGCAAAATGCTTTCCTACTTCCTGTTTTTCCTCCCGATTCTCGTCCTTTCCACATACAACCAGACACTGGGTCATGAATATTGGCTCGCCACAACCGTAGCCTATTGCGCGAGTTCAAATCTTCTATCATGGAATGTCCCTCCTGTCACTGCTATGTATCCATCCGTTAGCGACATTCGGGTCTATCAAAATACCTTAACGGACAATCAAGCCTATTTAGCTTATAATCCTTCCACCACGACCATTTAACTTATTTTCAGAGGCACAGTAGACCTTTTAAATTGGTTTCAAGACTTGAATTTCTTCAAAACCAGCTATCCTAAATGCAAGAATTGCAATGTCCATGAGGGGTTCTATCAAGCCTATAACAATCTCCCGACTTCTACCATGATCAATGATTTAAAGTCTTTGAAGGGTAAATATCCAAACGCCAAAGTGGTCATTTCTGGACATTCACTCGGGGGAGCCATGGCCAATTTCGCATATCTAGACGCTTGTGATGCTTTAGGTCAAGTCGATCATTTCATTACTTTTGGAGGCCCAAGAGTTGGAGATAGCAAATTTGCGGCTTATCTTACAAGTAAACCTTGTGGAGTCACTGAAAAAATCAGAGTGACTCATTATCATGATCCTGTGCCACATGTCCCACCAAGTTTTCTTTTTGGATTCCAACATGCTAATGAAGAAGTATGGTATGATGAGGGGAGTCAGACTTATGTTAGTTGTCCACAGCCTGAACAATCAAATTGCGCGAATCAAATCTCATTACTTCAATATAATATTGAGGATCATACAAGTTATTTGAACTTTAATCAAAAAGCTCAAACGTCTTTATGTTCGACTTAATAAATAAAAAAATGAAATTTACTTTGAAAAATCAACAGAAAAATAACAAAACATTAAAAAAGGAAATTTAATTTGAAAAATCAACAAAAAATTAACAAAACTTAACACAAAATTAACACAAAATTAACACAAAATTAATACAAAATTACACAAAATTAACAAAAACTTAACACAAAATTAACAAACATATTTAAAAAACAAATTTATAATGCGAAAATATTAGAAAATCAAAATTTCAAAAAAAAATATGCTAATTTCCAGAGTTTTCCATATATCAATCCAAGGAAAAATCGCTCTCAAATCCTTAATTGAGGGGTATAAATGCCTCTCCACCACATTATCAAATGATCCAATTAGAGTATTTTCTAATTTTTTTTTTTTTTTTTCAAAGTATATTTAAATTTCTCTTTGAAGTTATTGCTTTCCCAGCAAATTTCAGACCTCGAAAAGCTTCATTCCTTACAATATTCTCATTATAGAATCGCCCCGGCGATTTTAACTTCAAACCTAACGAAATTAACGAGTTTTCTAATAAATCCTATAAATATCGGTTTTGAAAGCCCTTCAAAAAGCCTGATTTTGGATTTGCATGAGATTATAGAGGGAAATATTGACGAAAGCCTGATTTTAATGAATGAATCAGGCCTAGAGGAAAAAGACTTGAGAAAAGTTTGGATTTTGCCTTATAATAAGTCTTATTTATGATAAAGCTTTTTTTAGCTTTTATGTGAAATGCGGGATGAAGGCCATGAAATTTGTGAGAAAATGAAGCTTTCAGGTGTTCAAAGCGAAGGTTATGGTCTTATAGCTTATAGGTCTTATTTTTGGTTGATAAGCAATTGGCTTTGAGTTAATATATATATATAAAGGTCTTTTTTCAGGATAATTTATGATAAATTTGTGAAAAAACATAAAAAATTAACTATTTTTTTTTGAGAAATGAACGAGGATTCTTCTTTTCCTTTTGAGGAAAAGCATAAATCGCATCGCGGAACTCGAGAAAAGATCAAGAAAAAACGCAAGCAGGAAAAAGAACATCAGAAAACGAAAAAAATCAAGAAAAAGGAATACGAAGCCAATAAACCGCTTATCAAAAATCATAAAAAACATCAGAAATCCTCAAAAACCATGATCAATCTTCCGAAATTGCTTAAAATCCTACCAAAATTCCTGAATCTTTTCGCTGATGATTTAGATAATTTCTATGGGATTTTCGAAATGTTGGATCAAGGGGAAAGTGTCAATATTTCTGGATTAGAAAACGCGAAGATTCAAAGAAAACTGCAGAAGATATTTAAATATTTGAGATTGAAGAAAACAGAGGAAGGGGAGTTTATGAAAAACCTCACAATCCATAATTTTAATTTGAAGGCCAAAATCAAGGAATTAGTAGAACAAAGCTTCTTTCATGAAAGTTCCAGCTCTGAATCAAGCGAAAGTGAAAATGAAAATGAAGGAAATCCTTTGAAAACAAAGGAAAATCCTTTGAAAACTAAGGAAAATCCTATGAAGACTAAGGAAAATCCTATGAAAACTAAGGAAAAGCATATGAAAATTAAGGAAAATCCTATGAAAACTAAGGAAAATCCTATAAAAACTAAGGAAAATCCTGAAAGAACTACAGAAATCAATGAAACATCAGAAAATCCTGATAAATCAAAGAAAATCTATGGAGTCCAATTCATTTCTCCTGAAGAAAAGGCTCTTTTCCTTGAAAACTCTTTATCTGAGCCTCCTAAAGAACGTGAGACCTGGCTCCAAGAAGATAACCTCTCAAAAATGATAGATAGTTCCTTTAATAAGATCCCAAAAAAGCCCCGCGATCCAAATAAACATGTGCCTAAATACCTCCAATCTCTTTTTGATAAAGAGCCAGACAAAATAAGGTTTTTAGCAGCCAAAGGAGAGGAAACAATCGATCAAAAAGAACAAGAAGAAATCAAAGATTATATGAAGAAATATGATGAAAGCCATGATAGAGGGAAAAGCCTTTTGGAAATGCATAAAGATAAATTAAAGGAGAAGAAAAAAGGAGGGAAAAACGAAAGGAAGGAATTCAATCGAGACACAGATTTAGCAATAATTCGACATGATTCGAAGAAGATTTTTTCCTTGGTGAATGAAGGCGATAATTCATTAGTTAATCGGTTTAAGAATTCGAAATTCGAACGGTCGTTTTTATGAATTAATTAGAAAGAAAAAAAATTGGAAATAAGAGAAAAACTGAAAAAAAATGTAAAAATGAGAAATTTAAAAGAAAAACTTAAAAAAAATGAAAAAATGAGAAATTTAAAAGAAAAAATGAAAAAAATGAAGAAATTTAACAGAAAATATACGAAAAATGAAGAAATTTAAAAGAAAATATATGAAAATGGTCATTTGTTCGAATAAAAGAAAAGCATTATTATCAGGAAAAAAACCACCACCAAACAACATAAAGTCTTACAATATCGATCTCTTGTTTGATCGAACATTTCCTTCGCTTTGAGAAGCTCGCGTTTCGAATGAAAGACCTTCGCTGCGCTTTTCTCTATATTTTCTCCAATCAATTCCACATGTTCGCTTTGTTGATGACCCATTTCCGCGATTTCTGAATAAAGTTTATTGACCTTGATTTCGAAAAAAAGAAAGGAAAATTAAAGAAAATCAATGAAAAATCGAAAAAACCTCTTTAAGATTCCTATTAACAGCATGTATTCTTTGTTCTCTTTCCTTCAGACTTTCCTCATGAACCTTAAAAAAGAGAAAAAACGGCTGATTTCTTCAGGAAAATTCGGAAAATCACCTCAAAATCCATATCCGCGATCAAATTCTGCTTCTCTTCTTCTATAAAGCCTTGATTTTCTTCATCTCCTTGAATATTCTTCTCTTTTTTCAGGTTTTCTTTCCTTCGAGTTCCACCCATGGGCACATTATTCAAAGTCGAATTGGCCAATCGTAATCTTCTTTCCAAATCAGCGACAGTTTTCTCAAGTTTAGGCAATTGGGAAGCTTTTGTGGGGTTTTTTCTTTTGGTTTCACTAAAAATCCATAGGTTTTTTTCATTTTTTTTTTAAAGAAAAGAACCTTTTCAAGGCTAATGTGATATTATCAAATAATCTTTGATTTTCCCTTAAAAATTCATCCACGAATTCACGGTCCTTCTTTAAATATTGGCTATGTTTATCGAGATTCGCTGCCAATTCATTGATGAGCTTCTTTAAAATCGGGAAGTCATTTTCCTTGATTTCATCGACAATTTCCTTCTTTTTTTCGCCTGCCTCGTTAAAACTCATTTATGCGTTTTTATAAAAATCAAAAATCCTCGCAAAAACAAAAAAAACATCCAATAAATCAAATAAAAACTCAAATGCTTTCATCTCTCCTCAAGAAACCCTCAACTTTCCGTCGTTTTTTTTCAACTCTTCCTCTCAAGTCTTCATCCCAAACCCCTTTTTCGAAATCCTGGATCGAAGAAATCGAAAAAAACGTCTATTTGGATTATAAACCCTATCCCTCACATCTTGCCCACAACAACCCCAAATCCAAAGATTATGTTTATTCAGAACTCGATGAATACAAGCAAAAAACCGTCACTGATTCTTATAATTCCGTGATCACGAAACTCAAAAATGACATCGCCTTCCAAAAGAAAGTCTATCAAACATTAGAAACCTTAGATAGACCTTATCTCAATGGTATCCCTGGAATCCATAAAAATGTCTATCCATCAGGTGCGAAAAATTATAATCCTCCAGAAAACCTCGGGTTGCAAAATGTCAAGGAACAAGAATATCCAGAATTAGACGCCATCAGCAAAAACGAGAACCGATGGTTGGATCAAACTGTCTATTACCCAAAACATGAAAAAATGACCCATTATGATGTGCTTTGGCCCAAAGAAATCGAAACCAGACCCGTCAATAAAGACTTCCATCCAGATAAGGGTTATAAATATGATGTGCCTGTGGCCTATAAATGGCCTCATGTCGCTGATAGATTGGGTTACCCTGAAATTCTTGGAGATCCTTTCGAAAGACTTATGAGATTGGAAGGGGATATTTATCATCCCATGAATTTGGATCAGCCTTTTGTGGAAATGCCCAGTTCGGACCCACATCCAAGCCTCAATTTCGAAGAAGGGGAAGTGATTTATGAAAACCCACAGGTTCAAGAATGGGCGAAATTGTTCACTTTAAGCGGATTTTCGTTGTTCGCGTTTTTGGGCGCTTTTGTGCCTTATAGTTTGTTTTATAAAACGCATATGTTCATGAGCAACGCCATGGAAAATATCTTCTTCAATTATCATGGGTTCAGCATGTTTTATTTTGATAACCTGGGAATACATATGCCTGTTTTTGGAGGAGTTGCCGCGTATTTACTTTATGCAAGCCATGTAAATTTTTTCTTTATTTTTTGTTGAAATTTTGTTGAAATTTTGTTGAAATTTTATATAAATTTTCTTGAAATTTTATTGAAATTTTCTTAAATTTTTCATAATTTTCTGTAAAATTTAAATTTTAAATTTTTCAATGAAAATTCCATAAAAATTCATTTTTTTAAATAAAAAATAGAACATTTTGCATTCAATGATGAGAGATTACGTCGTGAAAATGCAATATAGCAAGGATAAGGAGTTGATTTTCGTGACAAGACTTTCTCCATTCGGCGGATCTGAGGAAGAAGTCTATGAGACAGCCCATTTAGAATGTCTCCCCCCAAGTGTGAGGGCTGGAATCCAACATCTGAGTTTCCAAGACACAGATGGTATTTGGGACATCACCTGCCTGAATTCCCAAAACGTGATGGCCTTATATAATGAGGAAAAGTAAATTTAGCACATTTTTTAAGTATTTTTGAAGCTTTTTTCTGCGGATTAAAAAAAAAAGATATTGGAATCCTGCGTTGAAACAGGAGTTTTTGCAAAGGACTTTAGGATTTTGGAGAGATTATGCCGCTGAGCCGATCACTCATGAAGAGATGATCGTAAAAGAACAGGAAGAAGTCGCACTCGAAGGCAAAGAAGCCAAGACGAAACAAATTCAATGAAAAAAAACTTTAAATAGAAAAACAGAAAAATAGAATTTACAAAAAATCGAGTTTTTCTCTAAAATGCTTTAATTTTCTTAACAAATTCAATTAAAAAATTCATTTGAAATCATTATGAAAAAAACCGTCGAAGTTCCTTTTAAGAGAAAACCCATGACCAGTTCATCAATTCCTCCGAAATCCTCTGGAACCTTAAAAACCAAGGAAAAAGACCTCAGTTCCAATCTCACTAAGAAGCTTTCTTTAGCTTTGGAAGAGAAACTTAGCATAGAAGACAAAAACAACGATTTCCAACTTGATGATTCTAATATTAATACTGATGAAGTTTTTTCCAATTCAGAAATCCAAAGAAAAAACTCAGTTTTAGAAAAAGCGAAGGCTTTGGTATTTATTTTTTTTGAAAATAAACTTATTATGGAAAATGAAGAAATTTAAATGCGTTTTTTTAGATCGAAAAATCCAAAACCATGAATTTGAACCCCCCCACCTCGAAAAAATACAAATCTTTTGTGCCCAAAGATGATGCTTTTATCACTTCCATCGCAGTTTTATCAGAAAACCAGCCAAAATTCATCAAAAAGGCATTGGAAGAAACCCAAAAAGAAGAGCCAGACGTGAATGAGGATGAAATGTTGAAGAATCTCTGGTTAGATAATTATAAGCAAACTGATGATTTAGCGGAATTGAGGAAATTGATCAATAGGACCAAGAAAAATATTTCAGATTATGCATCAGAATTATATGTTCTCAAGAATAATGTGAATGATGTGAAGATGGTTTATGATGATTTGGGTTATCGGGTGAAAAATAATGATCTGATGTTTGAAATGGATAAGGTTTATAATGAGGTGATGCCTAATGGAGATAGGAATAAGTTGTTCACTTATGAATTTTATGATGATCCGGAAAGAAATAAGGAGAAAAATGTGAAAAGTGGGAAAAAGAAGGCCGGAAAAAAAAAAAACGGAATTATGTAAAACTAACTAATGGTTTTTTTTAAAAAAGAGAAATAAAGTGCCTATTATGGCAAATAAACATTTAATGTAGAGAGTCTTTTTGAATTTTTCTCGAATTTCCATTCAAAAAATATTAAAATTTATGATAATTTTGTATTTTGTTTTCTTTATTTTCCGTCTCTCCTGAAAATTAAAAGGAAAAACTGCTTTGTGACACTTGTGTAAAAGGTTTGATATATTGTGAAAACATAGGGGAATGTGTGGAGGATTGTGATGGGTTTTATTACAATTTAACAGTGAGGAAATGTATGAAGTGTCCTCAACATAGTTATTGGTGCAGTGAGAATGTAGATAAATGTTCAGGTTTGTTTTATTTTTTATAAGGATTCAGTTTCATTTTTAAATGAACCAGGCATTTCGGATAATGATAAAATAATAATAGTTGGAATGGGAATTCATATAATAACGATTCCAATTTAAGAATAATGATAATTCAAACAATAATGATAGTTTAAACAATAATAATGATAGTTCAAACAATAATAATGATAGTTCAAACAATAATAATGATAGTTTAAACAATAATAATGATAGTTCAAACAATAATAATGATAGTTCAAACAATAATAATGATAGTTCAAAAAATAATAATGATAGTTCATACAATAATAATGATATATCAAACAATGAATAATGATTCCAATAACAATAACAATAACACAAAACATTATTGAATGAAACCAAAAAGACTCTCGGATTTCTATTAAATATGAATTTTTCTAATGTTTCCGTTGAATATCTCACTAATATCACAGATTATTTAAAGCAAAATTCTTCTTATTTAGAAATAAACTATCAAGATACTATCACTCAAAGCTTAGATGTGCTTTCTAGATTAATAGAGCTTAAAAACAATGGAATTGTGGATACTTTATTCAGTGCCATTGGCGGTTAACAATAATAGGTTCTAATGAATTCCAAAGGAATTCTTGATTTCCGAACAATCGGAAGCCTTTCAGATGATTTAGAGGTTAATAGCAAGAATAAAACGAATAAAAGTTCAGAATTTTCAAAGAAAAATAGCAGCAGAAGCATAGAAAAATTAGAAAAGAGATTGGATTGGAGCAAAGTTTATAGAATAAGCCCAATTTAATCTCTAATTAGTGCGAAAAATCGGGATGAATGCTATTTTAAGATTGGGAATTTGTTGATATATTGAACAATTTTCTGGTAGTTTGCGGATTCTTCTAGCCTTTCTAACTGCCTTTGAGAATGAATAAAGTCAAGTAAAATTTGATATTATTTATTTTGTTTTTTTATAGGTTCTCTTAAATCTTAAATAAGCCCACCGTTCCAAAATCTCTGAATTTGTTCAATTTTCATCTCTTTTGCCTTTGATTTCCTTTTAGTGGACGTTTTTTTGATACTTTGCATTCGGAAATGTAGACTACTTTTTTTTCTTCAGGATTTTGAAATTTTCTGGATTTTGATTCACTTTTTCTTCCTGCAGTGAGCAAATTTTCGATTGATTCACTTTTTATTGACCTACTAATTTAATACCCCTAAAAAAAACTAAAAAAGCTCTTATGAAACCGTATTTGAATTAAAAATTTGTAAATTAAATTATATATTTTTTCTTAATGTTTCCTTTGATTTTCCTTGTGCTGCTTTTCTACCTCCCCTCCAAAATCCATTCGGATGGGTTGCGTTGTAATCAAATCCTCGGTGGTGACGCTTTATTCACCTTGGAAACCCTTTCGGGGAAAACTGATTACACGTTCAATTTTACACAAGATTCGCAAAACTACACCTTGTTTTATAATTTCTGTTATCAAACTCATCTACTTTGTGGAAACATTTCCGCTTATACGATTCTCGTCCCATGGGATTCTGATACTCTTCAGCCCAATTTCAACAAATGTATTAAGGCTTCAAGCAATTCTTTGATCTCAAATTACCAATATGAACTGATAGATGATAATGATGTTTCAAAAGGAGTTCAATTATTCATGACGGAAGGGGATCTATACGTGGACAAATTGCAGAAATATGAGACAATGTTTGAGATTTTTTGCGATGATTCGATCACAGGTTTCCAAATGGATAATGTGACAATCGAAGGAAATGAATTGTTTCTGTCAGGAAGAAGCTCACATGGGTGTCCAGTATTAAAAATCTCCGCAATTTATAATTTCATAGTGAATAACAAATACATTCTGGCCTTGATCATGCTTGTGATCGGTTCAATCGAATGTTTCTTTGGGTTGGCGATGCTTGGACCATCTCTTTTCAGCATCGGGTTCATCACAGGCTTTGGCTTTCTATTACTTTTATTCGGAGAATTCATCATTCAACCCAACACGAATTCCTATTTGATCTGGACCTTGATATTTATCTGTATAGTAGTAGGGGTATGTTTGGGTTATTTGGCCACCAGTCTCCCGAAAATAGGGTTTTTTGCTTTGGGGATCTGGTTAGGAGTGGTTATAGCTTGGATAATAAACAATCTCTTCCTTTATAAGATAGAAACGAACCCTCCTGACCTTTTGCTTTATCTTTTGATGTTGATTTTGGGTGCTTCGGGGGCGTTTTTATCGAAATGGAAGTGGAAATTTATTTGCATTATATCAACTGGATTTTTGGGTGCGTATTTAGTCATACGAGCCTTTTCGATTTTCATTGGATATTATCCTGATGAATTGACTATTGCAAAACAAATCAGAATGAAAGAAATTGAGAGCGTTGGATGGGAGTTTTATGTATATTTTACCTTTATTGTGATATTGGCGGGATGTGGGATTTATGTGCAATTCATCAATAAGAAGAAGGGAGGGAGATATAATGGAGATTTCGGATTAGTTAAGGAAGAGGATTTGGCAGCTATTGTGAATAATATGGAGATGCCGTTATTAGAAAATGGGAAGAAAATTGATGATTTGGAAAACAGCTCGACGAAGGGATCGAAAATAATTGGAAAAAAGTAATTTTCAGGTGATTTTTTGTTGGATAAGTGGAAATTTAAATAATATAATAAAAATTAAGGTTTAAGAAAAAAAATAATTTAAATGAATTTTTTCTGATAATAATTGTTTTGAAAAAAAATTTTTTCCGTGGAAATTTTTTTTTCTCAAAACTTTTATGAAGGAGAAGATAAAAAATTT
>Ga0302186_10003211_pt1 | contig 12088 bp, 12 predicted proteins | sample II_Bog_E1_2_FD_198782 | JGI IMG/M metagenome (GOLD analysis project Ga0302186, IMG submission 198782) | Peat permafrost microbial communities from Stordalen Mire near Abisko, Sweden - II_Bog_E1_1 | ecosystem: Environmental > Terrestrial > Soil > Wetlands > Peat | place: Sweden: Abisko... | reverse complement strand
TTAAATTTAATAAAAAAAGGGATAGTATTTAATAAAATTTATAATTTTTTTTTTTATTGTTTTTTAAACAATTTTAATGAATTTATAAGGTTTTTCATTTTAAAATTTTTCTAAAAAATACAGAGGATGTATTTTTACTTAACTTTTTGTTTTTAAAAGAAAGTTTTAAATTTTTTTTCCTATTGACCAAAGAAAAAATTTTATTTTATTAAGTGCCACCAAAATCAGAAATTTTTTATATTTCTAGTCGGAAAAATATGAGTAGAATTTTTATGAATCATAGAATTTATTAAGTTAATCCATCTTAATTGCAATTGTTAATTGTTGTACGTTGAAGATGATTTTTTTTCTTTTTTCTTAAAAAAGAATTTAGTTGGTGTGCTTCCACCGTTAATTATTTTGGAAATTAGGGGTTCATTTTTCTTTATTTCTTCTCCATGCAGATTTAAAAAATTGTTTTCGATTTGAATGATTTTTTTTTTAAAAAAAATCAAATTTTTATTGTTTTTAACCATTGTAATCGGTCTTTCTAGACCAATGGTTTCTTGTTTCAAGGGCATCACTTTTCTCTGTTCTTGGAACACTGATCTAAGCTTTGGAGAAAAAGTTATTTTAGCGCATGAGTTGGGTGTTTTATTTTTTGGGCTGGCAATCTGCAAAGTTTGAGAGCTATCTTTGATTTTGCCACTATAGATCCTTTCAGTTAAAGGACTATAAATATTCGAATTAAATTTCAAAGCAGCTGATAAACATTTTGGAGTGTGACAATTTGAATTTGAAATTTCTGAAGCAATTGAATGAGAAAATCTTTTTTGTATTTTATTCCTTTTTTTTTCACTTAGGATAGAGGCCTCTTGGGATTGAAGAAAGGAGCTCTTTTCAAAAGAATTAGGGACCATCTTAGGACTCTTATTTGCAAATAGATCTTGTCGAAATTTTTCCCTGCGATAATATTCTAACGTTTCATCATAATCATTAATTGGGACTTTTTCATCCTTTTGATTTCTTAAGGATTGAAGCTCAAATTCACCTCCTTTAATCTCCAAAGCTTGCTTTTTTAAATTCTGAAAAATAAATTTTTTAATTTAAAGTTTAAAAAAAAATAGTACATTTGATAAAAAATGTTTCATAGATTTTTCATTTCCTATAAATTCTGAATAAATGATTTGTTTTTTTTCTTTGACCGAATTCAAATAATCGCTGAAATTCGACACCAGCAGAGCAGCATCGTCCGAAACAGGCATTTTTAGAAATTTAGATGTTCTAATCAAAGGACTTTGAAACGGTTGAAAGCCCATTTTTGTTTCATCTATTGAAACTGATTTTTGAATTCTTATTTTACTAGTTTTGATTTTTTGCTTTTCTTCCTTATTCCCTTTTATTTCATTCTCTTTTAAATTTGTATCGCCTGTGTCGTTGATTGAAAAGCGTTTTAAATTTTGACTGTTTCTTTTGGAGGATTTAGGTGAATGAGGAGACATGGTGGGTGAAATTCCCAAATGGTCAAAAAATGAGCTTTTGCGTTTGAAGGTATTGAATTCGCGATTATTGTTGATATTGATCTGTAGTTGCTTTAGCTTTTGCTGCTTTGAAAATTCATCCACTTCTAATATTTTGCATGTGAACTGTGAATTTTCATGTTTTAGAACCTTATTGCAATCAGGTTGAGGTTTTTTTTTCGAGTGTATCAACTCCTTCATTTTTTGCATAAAAGATGATTTTTTGCCGGCATGAGGAGGAGAGAGGGATTTTATTGATCTGGTTTCAAGAATTTGTGGTTTAGTTTTTGGTGAAATTGAGGGATAATCATGAATAGTGGAAATTTTATGACCCATTAAAGAGCTATGAATTAGATCAGAAAAAATATTTATAATTAATTTTATCTGTTATAAGAGTTTATAAAGGAGATGTGATTAACACTGATTTTTTTGGGCACTGATTTTTTCATACTTTAATTTTTCATGATTTTCTTTATTTTTTGTAATATTTTATAATTTCATAACTAAAAGAATTCAACATCGACAAACGTTGCTCAATATTTCATTTATTTTCTCCTTTGACCTAAACAAAAAACAAATTCACAATTTGAACATTCAATGAAAAAATAAAACAAAACCTTATTCTTTTCGAATTAAATGAGCTAATTTGAAAAAAAACAAAATTGGATCATTTTGAATAAAATAATTCTTGACCATAATTTATTTTTCAAATGCAAATACTTTTTTTTTTAAATTTTTTCTAAATTTAATTATTAATTATTTCATATTTTGATAATCCCATAAGTGCAAGTGCATAAGTCATAGCGGGTGAGCTCCAATAAGGGAAGGCAAATTCATTGAATCCAGGGAATGTAACAGGAACTGGTTTACCTGGTTCCCAAGTGTTATTGAGCCATTGTTCATAAGTCTGTTCATCAACAATCCCTTTAACTCCTAGATATATTTGCGAGAAATCAATGTCAGTGCTATTGATAGCAGACCCATTAATATATCCAAATTCATTTCGAGGATAAGCGAAAAAATCAGTGCTATTTCCTTTGTAAGATGCTGAAAAAAATGCATTATCTTTTCCATAGTTGTCTTCCAAAATCTCATCATTCACAAATTCAACTGCTTTTTGGACAATTTTCTTTACTTCTACTGGTACATCATCCCTCCATTGAATGGTGCCATTTGTGTGATTGACCCAAGTATCGATTAACATATTAATGGCCAATGTTGTTGAAAATAGACGGTCTTCTCCTGTTGGGGTTGAATCATTCAAACCCAAGAAATCCTCCCAATATACTCTATTGACATCTTGATCTGGCTTTGACAAATTCAACATTTGATATGTTCCGATTTCCCTTAAAACCTTTCCAAATTTAGTCTTTGTCTCCTGCATTTCATTGAAATCAACCTTGTCAGAGAATTTTTCCAAGAAACTGAGGACTCTAGCCACGAACCAATAGAAATCATAAACGGAAGGATAATATAAAATGGCAACATCTGGCCTTCTCAAAACCACTTCATTTTCCACCGCCCAAACAACCAATTCCGTGACACTACGGTAAAGATTTAACAGTTCATCTGTCACCAATTCAGGATTTATGATCATTATGTGAGACAATCCAAATAAAGAATTGGTGTTCACAGATAAATCAACATTATTAACATGCACCGGCATGGCCACATCCGGGTAATTTGTCTTGTCACCTTCGAGATTGGTAATCCAGGTATTGATTAAGGTTAAATTGGTATCATTTGGCTTGATTTTCAAAAATTCTCGGAGGAAATAGTAAGTTCTGGGGTCAGTCATAGCTTCATTAATGTCCGACTCAAAGGGTTTGTATGAATATTGTAAATAAGTTTGGATTGTTTCATTGAGATGTGAGTTCACATTTGTCCAATTCTTCGCTAAATCTGACAAATCATTTTTATGGAGGATTAATTTTGCTCCGAGGGCCATGTTCACTGAAGTGTCGTCTGTATCGGAAGGGATCTTAAAAACAACTTGAAATACTTTGAACATTTGCACGAAGTAATCAATATATTTCATATAAAAGTCATCCAAACCGAGAGCATCCAAAATCACCTTCATCACACTGCTTCCCTTCATGAAAATGTCGATCCCATAAACCAAATTCAAAGGAGAGGCTGAATACTTGCTTTCACCCATTTGCTGCAACCAAAATGTATAAATGTCTGTATTATTGGAGTTCTTATCCTTGAAATTCAAAATTGCATTCACTGCCAATTCGAGTTGGTCTCTTGGAAGCTCAATCGTTCCCAATTCCCATGATTCTAATAAGGCGATACTCACAAAATTTGAAATGAACATATTTGAGTCAGGGATCGAAAAATATTTCCTTAGTAAATAATGAGGGTAGGTTCCGAAGAAATTCAATTTGACATAGCTTTTGTATAAGCCTTGGTCCTCGATGAATGAAAACGGAGGGAAAAATCCTGTGCTTTGTTTTATTTGTTCATCATCAAGAGCTTGAACAAGTTGGGCAATTGTTGTTTTCAAAGGAGTTTTTTCTTTTTTTGGAAACAAGTTGGGAACAAAAATCACAAGCATACAAGAAATCAGGAGGAAAAGATAGATTTTTAATTTGACAATCATTTTTTTTTTTTTCAAATTTTTTTATATTATTCATGATATCATTTTTTTCATTTTAATAATTTTTTTTTGCTGAATATATGTCATTGCTTTGAAAAAAAAAAAATGAATAGGAAAAAAAATTAATTTTGAATATATTAACATATTTTTGGAGGAATATAGTCTTTTTCTGTATATTTATTTGTATGCTTTTATAAAAATCAAGGTTTTTTTAGAAATTTTTGAAAGATGGGATTTTGTTCTTTTTTCAAATCATCAACCCCTAATAAAATTTATAAAATAAATTTAGAAAATAAAAATTTTTACTCTGGATAAGTTTATTGTTTTTTATTGGTTGCATAACCGGCGAAATTGCAAACCTGCCAAAAATTTTATTTTTCATTTTGGATTCCCAAAAATTCGCGTTCGGTGAAGATTTTGTTGATTGTGCTTTTCTCATCAATTTGGAAATTATTTCTTTTTCAGAATCAAGTGAACAATTATTTTGATCCTCCAAAACAGAAGTTTCCTGTTTGTCATTTTGGATTTTTTCATTTGGTCTATCCTCTATATTGAAATTATCCAACTCTTCTTTTTGCTCATTTGATTTATTTAAATCTTTGTCATTTTCCTCCAGATTTTCTTTAAGGATATTATTTTCTTCACATTTTTTCAAAGATAAAGATTCCACTTATTTTGAATAATATAGATTTTTTAATTAATTATTAAAATTAATCTTTACTTTTGGTGAACAAATTGCTCTTTTCAGGCTTTTTGAACTTTTCAGAAAGGGAATATTTTTGTTCGCTTCTGAAAATTGAAAGTATTTAAAATGCAAAAAAAATATTTTTCACTCATCTAATAAATTTATGGATGGTCTGGTCCGCGAATGGTTATGTCCTTTGTGTCTGACTCCCTTGTCAATTTTTTCAAGCTCCTCATTAATCAGTTCTTTTGTGATCAATTCATTATTCGAAGCCAACACTTCACTGAAAACAGTTTTCAATGCATTGCTATATTCATTTTCAAACAAAATAATGTTTTTTTCCAGAATTATGGAAATGAGATCCCTCAAACTCATCTTAATAATGTTAATTCAAAACAATAAATTAGGAAGTAACCTTCTGCTTTAATAATGCAATATTCTGGTTGCCTTCGATTGCACTTTTTCTTTCTTCCACACCATTTAGTTCAAATTCCTCATTTTTTAAATTTATGTTTAACTTCATCACTTGACAACAAAATTTTAGCTGTTTATTATGAATATCTACATTGCTGTCCTCCACCTGCGAGTCTTCGTTGTTTTTCAATTTTAGGAATTCTTCCGAATGCCTTTTTTTGTTATCTAATACAGGAGGTGAATTTTTGCCATCTTTATGATCAGATGACTTCACCATGTTGGATGCCAATATTTTTTGTGAGATTTTTTCAAGAATAAATATCGTTTGAGCAGTTCGTGCGTGAGGAGGTGGTTGGATGAATTTGAAAGAGTTGGATTTCAATAAATTGGTTTCCTGTTCATTTATGCTTTTTTTTCTTTGGTTGCAGTGGGTGGTCATTTGGATGGGCAAAGAAAATGATACAGATGTTAATAGGTGGTTTTCGGAAGATAGGTCCTGAATTTGAAAGTTCTTACAATTGAGTTGTCTCAACTCTAACAAAATCATATTCAACCCAATCTCATAGATTTTATATTTCTTCAAATTTTCCATCATTTTTTGGTAAAAAACGTCTTCTGCTAAATTCGTCGACTCAAAAATCTTATCAGTCAAAAACAAAGCAACTTCATTCGGAGAACTCTTCTTGCATTGGATGAGGCTCTTCTGTTTGACGAAATTTATGGTGAACTTAGCTCTATTTTTATTTTCTTCGTTTCCTATTTCACAAAGTATTTCCATATGATCAAGTAATTTTTTGGAGATCAAGGAAAAAAATAACACCAAAAAAATATGTTCCAAAGTCTTAAAATCACTTTCTATTACAGAATCCCCGACATTCCCAATAACTATTGTGGATTGAATATCAAGCGATTTATTTATATTGGCCACCTTTAAAGATTCCTTGTAAAAATCGTTTGTATTCTCGAAAATGTCCAATAAAAAAAATCTTAGGTTAATGTTTTCAATTTGGGGTAGTCGTAGTTTCCTTAGAAAAAAATTATGTAGTTGCATATTCAAGAAGGAGTGGATTTTGAAGACGATCAAATCGTGACCATAAAAATCTTTTTTCATTTCTTCGCTTTCAACTATTTTTTCTTGCAACTTAAATTTGGGGAGACTTTCAACGGTTTCTGAAAAGGCAACTTTATTATATTTTTTGATAACCTTTTTTAATTTGTCATAGATTTTCTCTGAAATTTGAGAATTGATTTTGATTTGGTTCTCGAAATCGTTTTTTTCATCGAAAATGAAAAGCAGACATTTTTGGTTGTTGAATAAAATCTAAAAATCGAATTTTAAACAAATTAATTATTCTGGGAAACCTGAGAAACTGTTATAGCGAAAATATTGGAGACATTTTGTTGGTTTTTTGAATTTTGCTGATTTTCCTTCTTCAGGAACTTTTTATTCACTACCTTCGATTCATTCAACGCAACGTCGACCATCGAAATTAAATCTTCATAATCTTCTTTAGTCAAGAGAGTCTTCAAGAAATCCTGTAAAGACAAAGGATTGTCATTTACCGTCACATCCTTCGTGATTATTGAGAACCCGATTTTATTCGTCAGGATTATTGTTAAGTCAGGATCGGTCACAAAGGTGAGCACTGTGATGTTTTCGATAATGTTGAGTAAGAATTCTTCGGATTTTTTGAAACTATTTAGAATGATCCAATTTTTTTTCAATGTCAGTTCATTTAAGCCGAAAATTATCAGAGTGAAAAAAAAGAGACCTAAAATACCAAAGAAGTTTTGCTTGAGTTCTTGTTTCAGTTGATTATCATTAAAATTCAAATATATATAAAAAAATGCCAAATGTCCTAAGACCACACTGGCGTAATACTTCCAATTGAATAATGTGAAGATGCTTGTGACATAACAATCGAGAAATAAAAATAAGATGAACCATTGAATATTGTTTATGTATTCCAAATATCCGATATATATAAAAATTGAAATGGTAGAAATCCATAATTGGTTGATAAATTTATGAGGTCTTTTTGCACCATATACCACATAAACAAAATAAAACATAAAAAGTGCCATGGACAAAATCAAAAGGAGTTTATGCTGACACTTTTGGATCATTGGGTCTGAAAGATTGCACTCCTGCAAAAAATATAATGAGATAATTTGCAGGAATTTGAAAATTAAAAAGCAATAAAGCTGGTATGTGTGTCTGAAATGATAGAAAGTTTGATACGAAGACTCTGTGAAAGAAGATTTAAAGCTTAAAAAGTTATTCATTTTATAAATGCTGTCGAATGAATAAGGGTTTTTGTTTTCATTCATCTTGATGAACAATGCTTAATGAGCTTAATTTTTTTTTTTTGGGTAAGAAAAAAAATTAAAAATTTTAAGCAATTTTTTTTATAGTTTAAAATATTTTTTGCTGAATTATAAAAAGTAGGCTTGAAAAATCTCAAAAAATTATTAATTAATAGATTTAAGAAAACAACAATTTCCTAAAAAATTATTTAGCTCAATCATTGGGGATGCGCCCTTTAAAAAAAAATAATAAATAAAAATTTTGTAAAATTTTTTTCAGAATTCGAATTCTTAATAAATGTCTTAAATGATGAATAAAATAATGATAAAAAATTAGGAAATAAATTAAATCAAAGAAAAATTATTTTCTTTAACACTAACCATAACCATATTAAGGTGATTTTCTTTTAAATTAAAAATAAATAAATAATATTTTAATCATAAATCCTAAATTATGGTGTTGGGTAGCTTGCATAGAGTAAATCCCCACAAGTGTCTGTTGGTCTTGCCAGATATATATATCCGTTCATTCCAAATCCAGTACCCCATTGATTCTTAACAATCCAATATGTAGGTGTATATCCAACAACTAGAACACCATGATCTATACTTGTTGTGCAAGCACTTGCAGGTAAAATACCGGAAGAATACAAGTACCAATTGCTGGCATCAACTGCAATAGAGACAGGCTGTTGGTGAACTGCAGCCTGCAATTGGATATCGCTGTTTACAGGAACATTATTATATCCTCCAATCTTGTAGAATCCACAAGTTGCCTTGCAAGCTTCCGTAATTGGTGAATTGAGATCAATATATGGATATTGAGATTCTGTCTGAATGCCATTTGCCATCACATATTGGAAAGCAGAATTCATCCAACCCCCATTGCAACCGCCATTGCCATACGATCCAGAACAATCAACTAATTGCTGTTCAGAGAAGGATTGCAATCCTCTTCCTGAAATGAAATATAATCCTTCCAAAGCACCAGTTGTTGAAAATGCCCAACATGACCCGCAATTGCCTTGATTTTTTATTGGTGTAACTGCTCCTTTCGTTCTCCAATCCCAGCTTGTTGGTAATCCTGTGGTTGGCAAGGCATTGTTCGTTTGAGTCAACTTCTCATCCATACCCATAAAGCTTGGATTAAATTTTTTGGGTTGAGATGGTTGAAGAGTTAATGGCTTTTTTGAATGTCTTTCTGTTTCAGCAAAATTCTCGAATTTTTGTTTTTCTACGAAGGAGTTGGAATTTGCGAAATTGGGATTGGCGGCCAAATAAATGTTTTTGAATTCTTGTGCTGTCAATGTCATAAATTGAGTGTATCCCATTTGATAACTTTGTGAAAGTGCCAGTTGTGCCGTAACAATGATGTAATTTTGATAGAACACTTGCTGTCTATATGTGTCCAAGCTGCCAAAAGACTGGCTAAAATTGGCTTTCCATTGCGTGTAGAGACTCTGAACTGATGATGGTATGTTAGAAGTCAGCTTATTGCTAACATAGATTCCATCATCTAAAATCATAATTTAAAAGAAAATCCATAAATAAGTTCTACTTGCAAAACCGATAAAACTTCCAAGTATGGAATTACTTTGAGTTCTTCCTGCCACCTTGAATAAAAATAATGATTAATAAAATAATTTTGAAATTTACCTTAGTGTTGTAAGGGGCCGCAGTTGTGAATTGACCTGAGGTTTCTTGCACTAATGCATTGGTAGGTCCATAGCCCCCTCCAACTTGGGAATAAGTGATTAAAGTCGAGCTTCCAAAACCTATGATATCTGTTAATCCATCTCCATCCATATCAACACAGGCTATGACTGGAAATTGACTTGAGCCATATAATCCAGGCAAAATCAAGGTTGGAGTTCCGAATACGCCATTATTATAATTTGAAAGATAAACGCCACTGCTGTTGAAAGCAAGAATATCTGCTCCTAAATTAGGCTGATTCAAATTTGTAACATGTGCCAGGCATCTAGGAGTTTGATTAAAGCTTGTCCATCCATAATTAGAACTTAAATCGCTGAGAAGAAGAACTGCTGGGCTAAATGAACTCCCAGTTGAAAATTGAACATAAACACCATCATTTGCAAATCCCACCAAATCTGCCAATTTGTCTCCGTTAACATCATAACAGAACCGAGGGTTGCTGTCAAATGTGGACCAGCCACTTCCCTGAAGAAAACTGGAGGTAAGTTCAACAGCGAATTCAAAAGAGGATCCATTTGAGAAAGCCACAAACACATCTGCAATAATTTAAAAAAAAAAATAATTATTTATATTTTTTTAAAAAAATCTTCAAAACAAAAGATAATTACTGGAATATCCAAATCCAACAAGATCATCATAGCCATCCCCATTGACATCACAAGAAGTTACAGGATTTTGTTCAAAATTCCATCCTTTTGTAAATATCGATTGTTAAAAAAATTACTTGATCTATAAAATTTACCTGTGCCTCCAAGACCACCTACTGTTGAAAACGGAGTAGAATATGTGCCATCGCCTGCCGCAAAGGATACTAAAAGGCTATTAGGACCGAATCCGACAATATCCTCAAGACCATTTCCATCTATATCTGCCAGAACTATAATAATGAAAGATGAGATAAAAACGAAAATCATAAATTATTTTACTTATTGGTGTTTCATAAAAACTTCCCCAACCTTCTGCGCTTGTATACTGAGCAAGGACATTTGTTGCAACTGAAAAGGGATCCGATTGAGTGACTTCTGTGTGTGTTAATTTGGAAAATCGTTTAGCTTGGATCAAAGCCAATTGTAATATAAGAAAGCCAAGAATAACAAATGAAATTTTTGCCATTTCTTTATGTTGGGCTGTTTTATTGTTTTATAATGATGAAAAAATTGAATGAATTTTTTTTATTTATTGTTTGAAATAAATCGAATTCGTTTTTTAATTTAGTCGTTTCTTTTCTAATTCGTTTTATTAATGTCGTTTACAAAAGAAATCTTAATTATTTTACTAATTCAATAGTGTTCTAAAATACTTAAACAAAGAAGCTATTAAAACGCATAATTACAAAACGAATAATAAAAAAAACGAATAATAGTTTTTACTTATTATATAGCGGAAACTAAATAGGCTATTCAGCTATTCACAGTTTAATATACAATGGGAAAAACCTTCTTAATATTAACATTAATTTTCTATTATTTTGCGTTAAATCAGTCATTTCTTCATTTGAAAACTGATGAGAAAGCAGAAGCAGAATCAAAAACCGATACTACACTTTTTTCAACTGCAAGTTTAGCTATTAGTCAATTTGGTGTCAATCAAGGATGGACAACATGGAATTCTTTTCCAAGAAGTAAAATTTTTTTCATTTATTTATTTTATCTAAAAAAAATTTGAGTTTTGGCTGATATCAATGGCGATGGTGCCCAGGATATGATAGGTTTTGGAGCATCCACTCAAACAATAGCACTTGCTAATGGAAAAGGAGGATATAACACACCATTCACTGTTGGTGCTGGTCTTGGAGGATCAGGTTAAAATTTGAGTTTTATCATTTTTTCTTGAACTTTGTCAATAGGATGGACACAAAGCCAATATCCAATCACTGCTTGCGACGTAAATGGAGATGGCTACGAAGATATAGTTGGTTTTGGATATTCTGGTAAATTATATAACATCAGAGCTAATTAATTCAAGTTCCTTTAATCTTTTATTTTAGCTGTCTTTGTGGCACTTTCCAATGGAAAAACTTTAAATTTTGCAACTCAGTTTGCCTCAACTTTAACTTATGGAAGTGGCTACGTTAGTTTTAACCAAAATCCTCGTTTTTGTTATGACATTGATGGAGATGGAAAAGCTGATCTAATTGGTTTTAGCAACAGTGGCATTTATGTGCAATATTCAACTGGAGTCTCTTTCGCGCCTCCTTTTCTTGTTGGAAACTACTTCACTTATAGTCAAGGATGGACTAATTGGAATACGCAGCCAATTTGCATAGGAAAGATCAATAATGGCTGTGGAGCGGACATCATAGGTTTTTCAAACACTGGAGTCATGGTCTCTTCCTTCAACGGTAGAACCTTTAATGCGCCAGTAAGTATGTTGCCTGGACAATATGGTGTTAGTGCAGGAGGCTGGGCAACTTTCGATCAATATCCTAGATTGTGTGTTGATATGAATGGAGATGGAAAAACTGATCTTGTGGCATTTGGAAATGGGTTTGTTGGCATTACATATGCCAAAGCTGATGGAACCTTTGGAGAAACATCTGGACAAGTTGGAGAAGACACAAGTCAACTTGCTTGGGGATCTACTACTAGTTTCAACATTAATCCAAGGTAAAATTAGATATTTTTAAAATTTCATTCATCTTAATTTTGTGAAGATTGGCTGGAAGATTTTTGACTACATCTAAATATGGAAGCTTGTTTGGATTAGAAAGTAATTATTTATTTTTTGAAAAGTTTAACTCTTATATTAGGTGCCGGAGTATATGTGGCAACTAAAACCAGTTGATCAGACTATTATAATATTTATTTTAATTAATTTCATATATATAAGACAAAAAATTTACATAATTATTTTTTTTTTTTTTTT
>Ga0302186_10003208_pt1 | contig 12102 bp, 7 predicted proteins | sample II_Bog_E1_2_FD_198782 | JGI IMG/M metagenome (GOLD analysis project Ga0302186, IMG submission 198782) | Peat permafrost microbial communities from Stordalen Mire near Abisko, Sweden - II_Bog_E1_1 | ecosystem: Environmental > Terrestrial > Soil > Wetlands > Peat | place: Sweden: Abisko, Stordalen... | reverse complement strand
AACAATATTTTGAATAGATGGGCATTGCAAATTACAATAAAGAATGTAGAAACATCGTGATGAGGTATTCAAAAGATTGGAGAAGCACCGTCATCAGGATGGGAAGATGGATTGACTTTGATAACGATTACAAAACCATGGATCTCTCCTTCATGGAAAGTTGCTGGTGGGTCTTCAAGCAGATGTATCAGAAAGGACTTGTGTACCGGGGATGCAAGATCATGCCTTATTCAAACGCCTGTCATACAGTCCTATCCAACTTTGAAGCTGGACTGAATTATAAAGAAGTCAATGATCCCTCTATTTATGTCACATTCCCGTAAAATTTCTTCTTTTTTAGATTTTTTTATTTTTATTTCAATGACCTTGCCAATAAAAAAAATTATGTTGGAAATCCTTTTTCTTTTTCAAACATTGAATTTTTTAGCTTAATCAAACAAGATGATACCAAATTTGTTGCCTGGACAACCACCCCTTGGACGCTTCCATCTAACCTGGCCCTTGCCGTGAATCCAGAGTTCGACTACGTCAAAATCAAGGACCACGCAACTGGTGAGCATTACATTTTGGCTGAATGCAGACTTCACGACCTGTACCCCAAAGGAAAAGAAACGTACACTGTCATTGAGAAATTTAAAGGGAAGACATTAGAAAATATGGAATATGTACCATTATTCGATAATTTCGAACAGAGAAGAGCTGAAGGTTGTTTCCGAGTCCTTTGTGGTGATTTCGTTACCAGTGATACGGGTACTGGTATCGTGCATTGTGCACCTGCTTATGGTGAGGAAGATTATAGAATTTGCACGAAATATAAGATCATCAAACCCGATGCCCCTCTTGATACTTTGGATGAGAATGGTTTCTTCACAGAGAAAATGCCTGAATACAAAGGTCTTTATATCAAAGAAGCTGATCACGAGATCAAGAAAGAACTCAAGAAAAGAAAGAGATTGATCCATGAAACTCAGATCAAGCATAGTTACCCCTATTGTTGGCGATCTGATACACCATTGATCTACAGAGCCAATTCATGCTGGTTCTTCAAGGTGACTGATATCAAGCCAGACCTCATCAAAAACAACAAGAAGGCTTATTGGGTACCAGCTTTCGCGCAAGAGGGACGATTTAACAATTGGCTTGAAAACGCGGAAGATTGGTGCTTCTCGAGAAATAGAACCTGGGGGAACCCTATCCCTCTTTGGACGAGTGAAGATTTCTCAGAGGTCATCTGTGTGGGGTCAATTGAAGAGTTGAAGAAATTGACCGGAGTGACAGAAGTCAAAGATCTCCATAGAGAAAGTATTGATCATCTCACCATTGTGTCGCCAACATCAGGCAAAATCTTGAAGAGAGTTGAAGAGGTCTTTGATTGTTGGTTTGAAAGCGGCTCTATGCCCTACGCGCAAGTCCATTACCCTTTCAGCATGAGTGAGGAAGAATTCTCCAAACGTTTCCCAGCTGATTTCATTGGAGAAGGATTGGATCAGACAAGAGGATGGTTCTATACATTGAACGTAGTCTCCACAGCTATTAAAAATGATACACCTTACAAGAATCTGATTGTCAATGGGTTGGTTTTGGCCGCTGATGGGAAAAAAATGTCCAAAAGACTCCAAAACTACTCTAGGCCTGAGATCATCATCAATACTTTCGGTGCAGATGCCATTAGATTGTATATGATCAATAGTCCTTTGGTCAGAGCAGAGACCCTCAACTTCAAAGACGATGGGGTCAGAGGAGTGGTTCGTGATGTGTTTTTGCCTTGGTATAACGCCTACAGGTTTTTGATCCAGAATATCACCAGATGGGAGATGCATACGGGGAAGACATTTGAATTTGATGAGAGCCTGTGCCACACGAAAGAACGATTGGAAAACCTAATGGATAGATGGGTGATTGCAGCCAGTCAGACATTGATTAAGTTCGTCCGTGCAGAAATGGTCAAATATAGATTATATACAGTTGTACCAAAATTGGTTTCTTTTTTGGAACACTTGACTAATTGGTACGTGCGATTAAATAGACCTAGAATTAAAGGAGAAACGGGACCCGATGAATGGATCATGTCGTTAAATGTGTTGTTTGATGTTTTGTTGAAATCAACCGTGCTCATGAGTCCCTTCGTGCCATTTATTACTGATATGATGTATGAGAACTTGTCTAAAGTACTTGGCTCTAAGAGTCAACTTCTTGAGAAAAGCATCCATTTCTTACCGATCCCAGAACCTTTGGAACATTTGGTCGATGAAGAAATTGAGAAAAGTGTGGGCAGAATGCAAAAAATCATTCAAATTTCCAGAGCCTTAAGAGAAAAGAAGAACCTTTCCTTGAAACAACCTATTTCTGTACATTTTATTAACATTTTCTTCAATATTTTTGCATTTTTCTTTCCATTCACTCCTTTATTATACAGTCTATGACCATTATCCATAAATCTGAAGAGTTCCTTAATTCCCTTAAACCCCTAATTAGCTACCTTGAAGAAGAAGTCAACACTCCTTCCATCCTTTTGGACAAAAACATCAGTCAATATGTTGAATACACTGCTCTACCCAACAACCAGGAATTGGGCAAACGTCTCAAGAAATCCTTCAACAAGAGTTTCCGTGATGCCGTCACCAACCTCACTCCAGCCCAAATCCAAGAATATCGTGCCAATGGCAAGATCACTGTTCAAGGCGTAGAACTTTCCTCAGAAACCGAAGATCTTGTAATCAAGATGAATTATGTGAATGAAGGTTTGGCTGAACATTTTGTGTTGGGCGGAGAAGATGATTTTTGTGTGCTTTTAGACACAAGACAAGATGAAAAATTGCATAATGTGGGAATCGCGAGAGAAATGATCAACAAGGTTCAAAGAATGAGGAAAAACGCAGGGTTGAAAGTGGATGATCAGATCATCATTTTCTATAAATTGGGAGAAAAGAGTGCCAATTTGAAAAAGGCAGTTGAAAAGGAAAAGGCATTGATTGATCAAATCGTCAAAAAACCGTTTTTGGAGATCACTTTGAAACAGGAACATCTACAAGAAATTTGCAAAAGTGCGTGTGAATATGAGGAAGAAACTTATGATATTGTTCTTTGTTGGGCAAATGTGATTTTTAATGAGAAGGAGCTCCAAGTTTGAATTTTTAATTTTTAAATTTTAACTTTATTATGAAAATTGATTGAAAAATGAGGAGAAAATTGAATTAATTTGTTTTTGTGTTTTAGAAAAAATTCGGAAACAAGACAAATGAAATTAAACAATGGGTGTTGGGTTATGGCTTTAAAGATTTAAGATTGGCTGTGGAAAAGAAAGGAGGGGTGTTACAAGGAATGCTCGATGGTGCCAAGGTGGAGGTGAAGAATTTGGAGGACTTTTATTTGTCAGCATCTGAAATCAAGGAGAATTAAAAATTGGAAAATTGGTGTATGAAAAATTTGGAAAATTATCAAAAAAAAAAACTTAAAAGGAATTAATTATAAAAATTTGCTCGTTTTAAATCAGTCAGTTCATTAACAAATTTTGTTTAATTTTTTCTTTTTAAAATGAATCCTCCTCAAGAAAGCCTCCCCCAAATAGAAGATATTTCTCCAGATATCGATCAAAAGCTTTGTGAAACATGTATCCCTTCCTCTTTAAACATAACAATAGCATTTTACTATATATTTTTAATTAGTTCAGATAAAACTCAGAGAAAACCTTCCATTAGGTCCATCCTCGGTTAGTCCTTTAAGGAATGACACTATCATTTCGCTATATCAAATAAATTCTCAAAATCTTTCCCCACGCATATCCCCGACTAAAAGCAATGATAATAATGTGAGCTCTCCCATCAGTCTTAAATTACCGACATATAAATTTATTTTACCTTCAGACTATAATAACAAAAGACAAAATTTCAGAAGTTCTTATATGAGATCCCAACTTTCAGGTCTATCCCCAAAAAAAAAAAATGGTGAAGAGTCCTCAGATAATTTTTCAAAGAAACTTATGTCAAGAGCAGAGAATGATGTCCTGAGGACTGATGAACCCTTAAGGAAAAAGAGCTTCTATAACGTTATTTCGGACATCTACCTTTGCCGAAAATTCATTAATATCCTGCTTAATCTAACGGCTCTGAGGAAACCTAAATGGCTGAATGCTGACCATTTGCAACTTATTGATGATAAGTCATATGTTTGCCAGGACTTTCAACAAGGAGTTTTCCAAATTGAGACACTAAACATTAAAAAGTGTAGAATGCTCAGAACAATTTTGGAAAATTTGAGTGCTGGAATTTCGCATTTTTTGAGTTCAAACGGAATTTTAATTTGGTTGCGATTGAAACAAAAATTCATCTGGATTTTTTTGGAAAAATATACTCAAATTTATAATCCGACCAAAAATTTCACCATCATTTGGGATTTCTTCTTGATGTTCGTAATCTTGTATTTCTTCATAATAATCCCCTTAGAACTAACGTTTGCAGAGTTTTCTGAGCACAACCCCCCTTGTTTTAAAAAATACGGACTCATTATCCTTTTGCTTGATATATTAAAATCTTTGAACACCGCACAATACATAAAAGGAGTTTTGGTGGCGAATCGAAGGGAGGTTTTAATACAATATCTCAATTGCAATTTTCCAATCGATCTCATCACTCTTCTCCCCCTCATATTTGATTATTACATTGGATTTGGTAACAAATGCTTAACATTTATGAACATGTTATTTTACTTTAAATATTCCCATTTCAAAAGAATCCGAGAAAGAGTAGAACAATTGGTGTTTTTGAATGAAAATTTGATTTCCTTAGTCAAATTAAAGTTCAGAATTCTTTTATTTTCTCATATTTTCGCATGTATTTGGTATTATATCGGGACGCTTACCACCGATTCTTGGATCGATAAGGCCAATTTGTCCAATAGAAATTGGATTTCATATTATACTCATTCTTTTTACTTTATAATAGTAACTATGAATACTGTGGGATTCGGTGATATAGTCCCTAATAACGATTATGAGATTCTCTTTACAATAATCTTCATTCTTGTGGGATGCGGACTTTTTGCAGTGAACATAAATCAAATCGGTGTGATTCTATATAATATTTCCAAACGATCAAATGAATGTCAGAAGGAATTGAACATAATAAACCATTTTATGTTGGGAAAAAACATAAATTTCGAGCTCAGAATGAGAGTTCGGAAATACTTGCAATATATTTGGAATGAAGAAAATCTACAACAAATTGAAGAACAATCAAAAATCATCAACAAATTATCAGATTCCTTGAAAGATGAACTATTGCTTGAAGCGAATGGTCCATTAATTCGTGATTTGAAGCTTTTTAATTTGAATTTTTCAGAAGAAACTTTAAGAGAAACAGTGAATATAATGAATGAAAAGAAGTACACACCTGGAGATATGATATTTCCCCAAAAGTTTATTGATGACAAAAGTCTATTTATTATAAGGAAAGGGGAGATAGAACTTTTCTATGAAAATGGAGGGGAATTTAATTCAATGAAAAAATTAGGTCCGGGTGAAATTTTTGGTGAAACTAGTTTTTTCTCCAATCAAAGCAGGACTTTTTGTGCTCGAAGTCTTGATTTTTCTAATGTTTTCATAATAAATCAACAGGATTTTCTATCTATTCTAAGGAAAAATAAGAGGGATTTCGAGAGATTCTTCCAAATCAAAGATAATATCAACCTTTATGAAGATTATGGTGATCTCTATTTGAAATGCTTTTCTTGTTTGGGTTCCTCCCATCAAGTCAAAGATTGTCCGATTCTTCATTATATACCCAAAAAAGAAATTGTGATTTTGAGATATCTCTATAGCAAAGATCAAAAAAGAGAGGGATGGAAGAGAGTTACTAAGAAATCAATGAATGCTTTTGTTACTTTATGCAAAGTGGAAAAACAAGCATATAAACTTCAAAGGGAGATTTTTTTAAGTCAATCGAGTGGAACTGAAGAATCTAGAAATAATGAGGAGCATGAAGTCAAGGAAAATAAGGAAAACAAGGAACCTATTGATAAAATTCAAGAATATGAAGAAAACTTTGAAAGATCGGAAAAAATCATAGATGAAGAATCAAAAAAGGGTTCCGAAAATGAAAAAACCTCCTTTGATTCATTAGAAAACGATGAAAAATCTTTGAAAAAAAACAAAAAGTCCGTTCAAAAACAAGAAAAGAAAGAAATATATAAAGAAAACTCAAAATCAGATGTCTCAGAAACCTCCCTTCCTTCTCTAAACTCCAATAATCAAAATACCCCTCCTAGAACTAAAAACTTTAAAATTCCAGATCAAATCGAAGTTGAACTTCCTTTACAAATTGATCATTTGAAGTCTTATGAAGTATATTTCCCTGGTGATAACATTGAGAGAGTTTTGAATAGGATTGAGGGAATGAAGTTAATAAATTTGATGAGGAAGAAGAGAAAATCAACTAAGAGCAGGAAAAGATACGAGATGCTTATAGAAAGTAGTAATGAGAAAAATCGTGGAAGCATTTTCGCGGTTCAGTCTAAAGATAGTGAGAGGAATATGAATGTGAAAAAGGAAAATGATCTGATAAATATCAAAAATAGCAATAATCATTCACCATTTCAAAAAAATTTCTTTAAAACAAAGAATAACATTGAAAAACAGATTCTCGAGGAGGAGTTTGATATCACAAAATTAAAGGAATCCTTCAGAGAAAGGATAAAGAGAAATAATGAAAGTAGCAGCGGTAAATTAAATAAAATTGTCAGTTTTTTCACGGTCAAGAAAAAGGAAAAGAAGAAATTTTTTCGTGTGGGAAAAAAAGAAAATTTGAAGACTGTTCAAAAAAAAATTTAAGTTTTTTTTTAAAAAAAAAATCTAAATTAGAATACAACTAAAAAAATTATAAATAATTTTTAAATTAAAATTTTTTTTCTGAAAATCTTTTTATTTTTAATTAAATCAAAAAATAATGGAATTAATAATCGATAAAAACAAAAATTCAAAAAAAAATAAATTTTAAACTAAAAAATCCGAAAAAACGAAAAACCGAAATAAAATTTAAAAATAGCCCAAATGTTCAAGAGAACCAATGTCAACAAGATCAACCAAAAAACCGGATTTTCCCCAGGAGGGGGTGACGATTCTGATGATTCTCCTTTCGACAAGCCGACTTCTATCGATTTCGACATCCAAAGTCCAGGCATTCACGGAGAAAAGATTACCAACACCTTCCAACTAAAAACCGACAAAATCGATGAAGAAAAACCTAAAAAAGACAAAGACACCTCCTTTATCTCCAACAAATCAAACAAATCAGACGCTTCTAAAAAGGCTGCCGATCAATCTGTCACAAAAACTCCCCAAAAACCTTCTGAAAGTATAACTAAAACCCCACAAAAGCAAGAGGAATCTATGAACAAGACCCCACAAAACCAACAAAGGCCAGCTGAATCATCCAACAAAACTCCTCAGAACCAAAAGGTAGCAGAAAACCCTCCAAAAACACATGAGAAGACTCCTTCCATGGACAAATCGTCTGCCACTCCGATTCAAAAAACCCCACAAACCCAACCAAAAGAGGCTACAACAAAAACACCACAAACCCAACCAAAAGAAACTGCGATAAAAACACCACAAACCCAAAAAAAGGAGACCATTGCAAAAACACCACAACCTGAACAAAAGGAAGCTATCATGCAGGAGGAAAAGAATGTAGTCAAGAAGGTAACAGTGACTAAAGGTGAAAACATCAACCAAACGACAGAAGTTGTGAAACGAAGTGCCCCTCCTCCACAAAAGGTGAATTATGATGAAAAGAAAAATACAGGACCAGTCGCAGCCCCTCCAAAGGACTTAAAGAAAGCCCCCACAGTAATAAAAAAGGAATCCATAAAAAATAATGATGAAAGTTGGAGGATTTTGAACAGCAGGATTAAGAATCAGGAGGCTCATAACCCATGGGAATGTGTGCAAGGTTGATATTTTATTTATGTTTTTAAAAGTTATATGATTTTTTAAAGGAACCTTTGATGACACGCTAGCAGAAGCAAAGAAAAAGAAGCAAAAATTTACTGATCAGATATTTGTGCCTGCTTTGTCCTCGCTTTGCAACAACCCAAAACAGGTTAAGGCCCTCTACGATGATTTCAACCAATGGATGAGAATTCCAGACCTTTATAAAGGTCAGAAGCATTGCATTTCCCATTCGATCGACCCCAATGATATCAAGCAAGGAGAACTAGGAAATTGTTACTTCCTTTCAGCCTTGAGCTCTTTAGCAGAAAAACCAGAGAGAATCCTTAGATTGTTTGAGGATCAGGATTTCAATGAACAGGGATGTTATTATGTGAGATTGTGCGTAGATGGAATCTGGAGATATATCATTGTGGATGATTATACGCCTTGCTCATTGAATAATCGACCCGTTTTCGCACAACCGAGAACAGAAGAAGGGGTAATTAAATCAATAAATAAATTAAATAATTTGAGTTTGAAATTTTAGATCGTGGAATTCTGGGTGCTTTTGATTGAAAAGGCTTGGGCGAAAATCTTCGGTTCTTATGAAAACATTGACGCTGGGTTCCCAGAAGACGTGTTTTTCGCCTGCACAGGTTTTTTTTTAATGATTTTTTGAACATTTTAAAACATTTTTCTAAAAATTTTACAAATTTTAAATTTTTTCTAAAGGCGCGCCGAGTGAAAAAATAGAGACTGAAGACGAAGACGCATTTTCTCGTTTGGAAATAGCTGATAAGGCAAACTTCATCATGACAGCAGCTTGTGGTCAAGAGGATCTGAAAGCTGAGGCCATAGAAAGATTGGGTTTGGTTTCAGATCATGCGTATTCTTTGATCGGTGTCCGGACGATAATTCATCCAAAAGAGGGGAAAGTCCAATTATGCGAAATCCGTAACCCATGGGGTTGGGCAAGCGAGGAATGGAATGGTAAATGGAGCGACACTTACAAAGGATGGAACGATATTCCCGATATCAAGAAATCTATGGATTTTAAAGATGATGGTCGTTTCATGATGAGTTTTGAAGATTTCAAGACCTACTTCGATTATGTGACAGTTTGCAGGATGCATAACGAATATTATTATATTTCCTATCCTGTCAGAACAAACCATACTAGTTACAGCATTCGTACCTTTTCTTTGACTGAACCTGGCTCGTTCTATTTAACTTTATCACAGAAGGATGAACGTTATTTCAGAGGCTCCAAAACTATTAATTATGCTTATACTGTGGCTCGAATAGTTTTGGGGAAAAAAAATGCTGATGATACTTATGAATATATAGATGCTGCATGTGATCAATGCAAGAATTTAACTTTGACTTGTGAGGAATTGGAGGCTGGAGAGTATTATGTAGTGGTGGCAGTAGACACTGCTGATCAGAAGATGGTCTATGATTGTGTGTTGAATTATTATGGTTCGCAAGACATCACATTTGATAGAGTGAGATATAAGGATGATAGTGGGGTCTTGGAAAAAATTATGTCTGGGGGAGGCAAAGGCAGAGCAATGATCACTGAAAAAAAGAAAGATTTCGAATATAACTGCTATTTAAGTTTGGAAGAAGGGATGATCACGGAAACTTATCACAATCTGGGGAATAAAGAACTGACTTTCAATAAAGACTATTCCAAGTTGGATCAAGGAAAATATGTGGTCATGAGGGAAGATCAAAGCAGCAAGTTTAAAATCAAAGTGAACCCGGATGAGACTGTAGCGATTTGTAGCAAAATTTTGAATATTTTCGATGCAATTGATGGAAAGGCCATGAATGATCTCAAGTAAAAAATATTCTTTTTGTAGGTTTTTAATAATTTTTGTTTTAGGAATTATGGATTCAAGAACATTGATTAAGTAAAAAAGTCTCAACCCAAAAATTTAGATAATATTTAGAAAAAGAAACGTTCAAAAAAAAAACAACAACTTGAAATATTCTTTATTTTTTTTTTTGCCATTATGTTTTTTAGTTAGTCAAATTTTGCTTCAAAAATTCATTTATTAAAGAAAAAAACAATAAAAATAAAATAAAATTGGCTTAATTTTCCAAGCAAAATTTCATATTAATTATGAGTTCCAAAACTCAGGCTTGTTGTTCTTCCTTTTGGCAGTACCTTTCCTCTCTTGATCTCTTCACTCTCACCCCAAGTTCCCGAATGACCTTCAAAGGTCAACTTGTTTATTCTTCTGCCCTCGGGAAATTTATGACGTTTTCCATTATTGTTTGTTCTATTGGAGCCTTTGTTTATTTTGGCCTGAACATGATGAGTCGCGTAAGTCCAAATACCATCATCGCTGAACAATACTTCAGCACTCCTCAATATATGAATATCACCAAAGATAATTTTTTCGTATCGTTTGGGATGCGAAATTTTGACACAGGTGTTATAACTTCCGATGCGTCTCTTTTCACCCCTGAGCTCAATGTGGTGTCAATTAACAGAACTAAACAAGAAATATCAACAGTAAGTGTAAGTTTAGGCCATTGCAATGATTCTGATATACCACAAAACCCCGATTTAGGAGATTATTTCATCATCAACCCCGTTTCTAATATGTCGTGCGTCAAGGATTTTTTTCCTTTGGAAATGCAGGGGAGTCTTGATAGTGATTATTATGAATATATCTCGTTAACGATAAAGAAATGCAATTCTTCAGAAAAAACAAATTGCAAAGATAGCGATGAAATGGATGACTTTTTTAATAATAATGAGTTTTTTCTGCTTTATACATCTTATTATGTTGACCCGTTGAATTATGATCGTCCATTGAATCAGCATGGTAATTTTTATTCAATCCCCACTAATAACATAACAAAATCCTTGGTTTTTATTGAATATCAACATTTGTTTGTGAACACGGATGATGGTGTTGTGTTAAAGGATACCCATACCAACAGGGCAATTGCTAAAATGAACGACAAAGCATATTTTTCCCCAAGATCTTCCAATCAAAATTATCTTGAACTGAGGATTAATTTAGATAAAGTGGCAAAAATTTACGAGAGAACTTATGATAAATTGCAGGAGGTGCTAGCTAACACTGGAGGGTCTATTAAAATCTTGATGATTTTCGCTTTATTGATCACCAAACCTGTTGTTAGCTTTTATTTTTATCGGGATCTGAGTAATGAATACTTTGATTTTGAGCTGCCAGATCAAAATAATAAAATGATAAAAACCAAGATGGACATCAACATTTTTGAATATTATTTGTCTTTTATAAAGAAAAAAGATGCAAAGTTACAATTGAGGAAGAAAACTTGGGATAAAGCAAAAAATATATTGGATATTAATTTGAGTTTAAGCCAGATTTTAATGAAAATTTCAGAAATAGAAAAACTGAAGTTCCTTATATTGGAAAAAGATCAGTTGGTTCTTTTTGAATATATACCTAAACCAATTATCTCAGAACATAATGAAATATGTCGAGAAATATTCAAAAGAAGCACATATCACAATTTGGCCACTGGAGTATGGAAATTCAATGAAACTTTTTTCAAGAAATATATGGCAGAAGACATGCAAACGGCTTTTGAAGAGATTTCCATGAAAAAGAAAAAAAATAGAATTGATCATATTATATTAAAACTCATAGTTCAGGAAATCAAAGATAAATTGAAGATTAATTATGATTTTAATGAGAAAAAAAAAGAAGAAGATTTTACAAAAATTTTATCGCATAGTCAAGATGGAATAAATGAAATGGTGCAATCTCCACAAAATTTTCTCTACATTGATGCTAAGGTGATCGTTGATGATTTGGAATCTTTGAAAAAGGGAAAGAACTAAATGCTTGAACAAAAAACCGATTTTTCAATTTTTTTATAAATGAAATTGATAGAAAAACTTAAAATAAATTAAAAAATTCATTTTACTCATTCATGTAAACTTCAAAAAAAAAAAATTTATGATCTACAACATTTATATTTAACAAAAGAGGTTTAAATTTTTTTTTTTTGTTGTTGTCAAAAAGAAATATTATTTATAAAAAAAAAAAAATAGAAACAATTTATTTTATTAATTATTATTTTTATTTTTTTTTAGGAATTTCTTTGATATAAATTTTTAATTTTGTTTTTTTAATTTTTGAAGTTTTTAATTTCCTTCAGTTTCCAAA
>Ga0302186_10003204_pt1 | contig 12109 bp, 14 predicted proteins | sample II_Bog_E1_2_FD_198782 | JGI IMG/M metagenome (GOLD analysis project Ga0302186, IMG submission 198782) | Peat permafrost microbial communities from Stordalen Mire near Abisko, Sweden - II_Bog_E1_1 | ecosystem: Environmental > Terrestrial > Soil > Wetlands > Peat | place: Sweden: Abisko... | reverse complement strand
AAAATTAAAAAAAATAGCTTATAATTTTTAAGTAAATTAAAACAAAATAATTTGTAAAAAATTTTATAATTTCTAAAAAACTTTGAAAAAAATTTAAAAATTAATTTTTTAATTTTATTAAATTTGATTTAAAGAAATCGCATTTTCTCACAGAATTTTATGGAATTCAGAAAAATTTGATTTTATTGAGAATTATTTCGATTTCCAAAACATGATTTATTATTTTAAATTTTTAAAAATCTCATTTTTCTCACAGAATTTTGCAACAAATTCATAAAAAATTTGATTTTATTGATAATTATGATCCAGTTTTCTATCACCCTATTCTTTTTTTTCTTCCTCTTTTTTTTCTACATTTTCTTCATTTTCTTCCTCTTCCTGCTCATCTTCCAACTTCCTTTTGGGGATTGCATTTTTTAAAGCATTTTCCCACGTCTCGCCATTCATTTTTCTAATCATAATTTCAAAAACTTCATTTTTAAAGAAAATTAGTGAGAAAACAAAGTCTAATGATTTTATTTTTAAAAACCGTGATTGACAGTTAAGATGGTAGACGTTTTTAGTTTTAAAAATGCGTGAATTGGGAATTTTTTCATGCTCAGTCCCTCTTCTTTCGCTTTATTATAGGTGGCTAATTTCAATCGATTATGATCCACCATGCCTCCGATAATGTAAATTTTGCTTTTAATAACAAAATTTCATTTTTTCTTCTATAAAAATGAAAAAATAATTACTCTTTTTCCAATTCCCCCATCTCTTCCTCAGCATCCCCTGTTAAATAAACCAATTTTTCCTTTTCGAAACAATCCAAATAATGTTTTTCTTGGAGAACCACCCCCCAACTTTCAGCGTTGGTTTTGAGCAATTTTTCTTTAATTTGGTTCCTAAATGAAGTTATGACAAGTTGTGAACGGATGGGGAATTTCCTGTTAATTGAATGGCAATAAGCTAATTGCAAACATAGGCTTTTTATCTCCTTTTCAGTCATTAGAGGTTGAAAGGAACAATCAATGATAATAGGATGCGAGTTTTGCACTGCGAGTTTATATTCTTGTTTTTCCAATTTATTGATTCTTTTTTTTATAGGTGGGATTTGATTTTCGCAGGGTTCAAGCAAAAGATCTGGTTTTGGCTGGGATTTGGCAAGAAGTTTCATCTCCTTCTTTTTCTGTTTTTTTAGTTTTTTCATTTCTTCCCATTTTTCAGCTCGCTTTTGCTTTTTCAATTGTTTTTTTGAAAGTGGGGCTTCTTTTTTATCATTTTCCTGAACATTATTTATCTCTTCAGGACTTATATTTGGGATATCCATATACTATTACTTTAATTAAAAAATCTATATATTTTTTATGGATTTTATGAAAAAATAAAGAAAAGGCATTTTTTGAATTTGTAATTAGAAAAATTAAACAATTCTTTGACTTTTTCGTAAATAATCAGAAATTTTGCTAATAATTTCAAACACATCTCATCAAAGTTCTTTAAAGTCAACAAAGCAACAAACCAAAAAAAAAAATCAAAATTTTTTTGATGTCTTGGTTTAAAAAAATAGGCTCAGGTTATTCCGAGCTTTGGAAAGCCATAATTCGTCCTCCCAAGGAAGAATATTCTGAAGAAGATCTTGGTTTTCTTCGTTTTTTTAAAAATTGTTAACCTTTATTTTCGCAAGGTCCCAAAGAATTCATCATTTCCAAAATTAGAATCAAAAGAACAGACCTCCTCATCCGCAATCGTAGAGGCTTGCAATTAGTTTGTAGCCACTTCGAGCCTAGCAAACGAATAGCTCCTCTTTTGCCTTGTGTCATTTATCTTCACGGCAACAGTTCCAATCGTTTAGAGGCCCTGGCTTGCATAGAAATCCTATTGCCTTTGAATATTACTTTATTTTGTTTCGATTTCAGTGGATGCGGTTTATCAGAGGGGGAATACATCTCCCTCGGTTATTTTGAGAAGGATGATGTTTCCTTTATAATAGATCATTTGCGATCAACCAATACTGTGTCTTCTATTGGTTTATGGGGACGAAGTATGGGTGCTGTTACTGCAATTATGCATTCTATTCGAGATCCAAGTATAGCAGGAATGGTTTTAGATAGTCCTTTCACAAGCTTGAGGACATTAGCTGAAGAATTATGTCGGGAACATACTAAAATACCCAAAACTATATTAGATGCAGCATTGAAAATGATAAGAAAGACCATTTTGCAAAAGGCTGGGTTTGATATTTTGGAGCTAGAGCCGATAAAATATGTGAAAAAATCTTACATTCCAGCTTTTTTTGTGGCAGGAAAAAATGATAATTTCATCAAACCACATCATTCGCAACAATTGCATGATCTTTATTCAGGAGACAAAAATATTGTGTTGGTTGAAGGGGATCATAATGATGATCGGCCTGAGTTTCTAATGAATTCAATTGGCATTTTCTTCTATAACTGTTTACAATGTGAAGCATTGTTGGGACAAGCCATGAAAACCCAAAAAGATAAAGACCCAAATGGGAAATTTTATAAGAAAAAAGATGGGAAAATAGGAAATGAATATGATGTCCAGAAGGCATTCAAGGATCTTGATGTGGAAAAGCAGGATGTTGAAGTGAATAAGCTTGGGGTTGAACAGAAAAAAGAAAAAAACATTGAAATTAAGAAAAAAGAAAGCATTCAAAATCAAAACGACGAGGAAATTTGGAATAAATTACAATTTTTTGAATTTTCAAAGGAAGAATCTGAATGGAATGATAAAATGGATAAAGAAATCACGGAATTATTGGAAAATGTGGATCTTTTGGGGTTAGATGGGGAGGAACAAAAGGAAAAGGAAAATAAGGGGAAGAATATGAAGCCAGAGGAGAAAAAAAAGCCAGTTGCATTGAAAAATGATGATTTATTGAGTTTAACAATAAAAGAAAATGAAAAGAAGAAGGGCGATTGCAATCTATTTGATATAGATTTTTTCTATGAGGAAAAAAAGGTGAATAAATAACATTCTCATAAAAAAATAATGGTTATAAAGTTTTGTTAATATGAGAAATTATTTGAACGTCCTTTTGATTTTAAGTCAACGAACAACATTATAAATCCCTTTGTTTTTTAGCATTAAATTTGTATTAAATTCTTAAAAAACAATATAAATTATCCAAAGAAAAATTAATCTTGAGAAATGAACATAAAGGTTGCTTTGACTAAACGTCCAGACTCGACCTTCCCTAAGAATCTTGACCTTTTCCAGCTCTTTTACACCGCTCCTCCTGACGAGCAAAAGTTGCGTTCTGATGAAGTCATAGTCCAAAATCGTTACATTTCAATCGATGCAGCAATGCGAGTTTGGATGTCTGGCGCGAAGACATACATGGATCCTGTTGAAATCGGAGATGTTATGAATGCATTTTGTGTAGGTGTGGTGATGGCTTCAAAGAGCCCTAAATTCGTTCCTGGGGATTGGGTTTCTGGGTTATTAGGATGGCAATCCTACGCAGCAATGCATGCTTCTCGTATTTCTAAATTGCCACAAAATTATCCCAATCCACAGCATTTCCTCGGTGTTTTAGGTATTAGTGGTTTGACGGCTTATATGGGATTGAAAGAAATTGGACAGGTGAAACCAGGAGAAACATTGGTAGTTTCAGCAGCTGCTGGGGCAGTTGGAGAATTGGTAGTAGGTTTAGGGAAGATTTGGGGTGCAAGAGTCATAGGTATTGCGGGAAGTGATGAGAAATGCAAGTATGTGAAAGAGGTGTTGGGAGCTGATGATTGCATTGATTATAAGAAGGAAAATGTTGCGAAGGGATTGAAAAGGCTTTGTCCAAATGGGGTCGATGTGTATTTTGACAATGTTGGAGGGGAAATCTTAGATATTGTCTTGAGTATTGTCAAAGATTATGCGAGAATAGTGTGTTGTGGGGCCATCAGTGGTTATAATACAGCAAGCAATGAGAGTTATAGGTTGAGAAATTACCCTAGATTAATTATAAAGAGAGCCAGGATGGAGGGATTTATTTATTTCGATTTTAAGGAGAAAATCCCTGCTGCAGTGAAAGATTTGATGGATTTGGTCAAAAACGGGAAGTTGAAATTCAGAGAGGATTTTCTCGAGGGGATTGACAATGCTCCTTCGGCTTTGCAAAGACTTCTCACTGGAGGCAATATTGGGAAAGTGATGGTGAGAGTGAAGTATGAAAAGGAGAACATTTATCAGACTCCTAAACTTTAAAGGGTCTTGAATTGAATTTAATAAACTGAAAAATGAATCCAAAAGCTTTTAATTCAAAATTTTTTAAATTTTACTTGAGAGTAAATTTATATTCTTTTTGAAAATAAAACAAAAATCCATTAAATTAAATAAAGGATGAACTTCGGTGATTCTGTTTTAAATTGCTTTCGAAGAGCAGTAGGCAAAAGCTTTAGGAAAAGCTTGGGAGTCTATAACTATAAAATAGGACATCAACAATACCATAAGCAACCTGGAGTAATACCTCTTCATCTCAAGGAAAAGCTCCGAAAAGTATTTTTCCTAAGCCAAAAACATAGACATTTAATGTTTTTGGCTTTATTATTTATTAGGATCGATCAATGCAAGCAAAAAATAGACTCAAGGAATTAGAAAGAAATAGTCCTTATCCTTATGGGAAATTCATTGGAAGTGAGAAAAAAACACAAATGTTATTATTTATAAGAAATATATAGACAAGTTTGTTTTTGATGAAAAGAAAATGCCGTTTTTCAATGTGCCTGATTTAACAGGATTCACTGTATTTCTTTAACACCATTTTATTATAAAATTTCGTCAATAATAAATCAATAAATTAAGCTCAAACCTTATGTTTCTGTTCATACACCCAAAGTGGAGAAAACACAGATTGATCATATAATAAAATTAAACGATTATAACTTACAAGAGAATTTTGGGAGATTCCTTGAGGAATCAAGCTTAGACAAAGGCAAGCGGCTTCAATTAACTGAAAAACAAGAAGTAACGAAACAAAAAAAAGAGGAAAAAGAAAAAGTGGAAGCAACGAAATAAGAATTATTAAATTTTGTCAAAAATTACGAAAAATGGGAAATTTTTTTTTAAATCATGTTGTTTTCATTTTTTAATATAAAAAACAAAAAAAAACAAAAAATTGTTTAAAAATGAAAATTTAAGAAAAATGAAAATTTTTATCAAATGATTTTATTTATTAGTAATTTGTTTTTCTTAATTTTTCGGTTAAATTCTTAAATTTAATTTATGCGGAATTAGTGCTGCAAACTGGATAATTTGGCTTCCAACTCAGCGATTTTATCGTTTTTCAGCTCAAGTTCCTTCTCCAATTGGGCAACCTTTAAACATCCCAATTAAAACACCGATTAAAATTTATAACAATAATTACTTTTAATTTCAAAGAGTGGACATCTTCTCCAGTGGCGAAACTAATGGATTTGCCTGCACCTCCGGAAGTTGGGCTTGCTACAATAGAAAAGTTAGCTCAAACTAAAACCCTCTTAAATTATATACATCCAGGAGCCATTGATCTTTTCTTTGGAGGAATGGTGTTTCCAGCAAACCAACTTTCAGCGTTTTGAGCTGGAATTTCAGAGTCGCAATCTGGATAAAGATCAGCTTGGAAGCTTTCAGACTAAAATTGTTAATGAAAGTTCAATGGAAAATTATAATTACTTTTCTTGGAGCGATGAAACTGAGGAACTCGACACTGTTGTCAGTCAATTTCAATCCTCGCATCAATTCGCATTTGCTGACATCGACACATCTCTTTGGATAAAACCCATAACCTCTTCCCGAGACAGTGGTCTTGTAATCCATGCAATAATGCAAATCTCCATCAACAAATTCGTAGTATCGAATGTTACCATCTCCCTGAAAAAAAAAAAATTTAATGAATCCTGAAATATTTTTTTGATTAAAGTTACCTTTCCAGCCAAATACAAAATGCTACAGTCTGGATCATAGAATGGATACAATGTGCCTGAAGCCTGATCAATTTCCAATTGTTTCACTCTAATAAAAAAATTAGATGACAAATAATTTAAATTTGGAAATATACGGTTTCTCGAAATTTTTCGTGTCCCAGAGGAAATATTGTCTATGCATGTCTTTGGAGAAACCCACAGACAAACAATAATCTTCTCCTAACCAGGAAAACTTCTGGCTTTTAGCTCCTTCATGTGATTTGGCTTCCACGACCGTCTTGTTGACTCTAGGGTCCAGGATTCTCAACATTTTGTCTTTCCAAACAGATCCGAGCAATGATCCATTCCAATTCCATTCCAATGACAAACAAGGGTCATTTCCTCCAGCATAAGTCAAACTTTGGTCTGGTTTTTGAACATTCCACACCTTCACAGTGTTATCATGTGAGCAAGAGGCCAACACGAATTCGCTTGCCGGATTAAAACTGATCAGATTCACCTAGAAAAAATAAATAAAAACAGAAAAATACTCTACTTTACCTTTTTGCCATGACCCTCCAAGGAAACCAAAGGAATTGTGAGATCTTCCTTGAATTCTTGAGGGATCTGCCAAAGTTTGATTGTAGTATCTTCAGAGGCAGTGGCCACGAAATTATCATCAAAAGGATAAAAATCGAAATCTAGAACTGGGCCAGAATGACCTTTGATCATCGGAGGAGGCCCTGCGTCTAATTTTCTTGCGCTTGTGTTGGGCAAGATGCACAAAGTACCACCACCAGAACTGAACCAGGAGAAACCGCAGTATAAACTGTTTCCTTTGATGAGATTGGACTCGCAGGTAGCGGAAGTAGGCTTGATATTCTCGTACTTGTTTTTGGAAGGCTCACCGTAAAGATGACGGAAACGCAATTTTGCAATCATGGGTTTTGAAGGTTTGGATGAAAGGAATTTATAAATTTTTTATTTAATAAGATAAAATTTATTTCAAAAGGAGTTTAATAATGGCAAGACACCCTTTTTAAAAAATCTTGGGAATTTAGAGTTTTTAAAAAAAAATTTGAAAACATTTTTTTTAATTATTTTTTTTTTAGAAAAATATTTGTTAACAATTTTAAATTTTTTAAAACTTGATTGATTGTTTTTTTCTATGTTCAAAAACGAAAAAAACTCCAGATCGCTCAGCTTCGATCTGACCATTGACAATAAAGAAAACGAGGTGCTTGCAGCATTAAACAAAACAGAAATAGAGCTGAATAAAATCAACAAATATCTATATGAAGATTATAAAGCGGCAACAATTCCGAACCATGGTTCTTTTGTTCTTGAAAAAGGACTTAAAGAACAACATCCAAATTCCATCTCGAGAAATACTAATATTTTTCCTAATGAGAAAAAAGATCATGCGTTTTGTTCCCCTCGATTTAATCCGACACAGGAAATCTCGACGAAGAACTTGTTCAAAATCATAAGACCAGACAATAATAAGGAGGATTCAAGGAAAGAAAATCAAAGTCATAAAAATTCAACAACAAATAATGTAAATACTTTTACTTTAAACGATTGTGCTAAAACTCAATCGAGTGAAGCCTCAAAAGAAATTCCATTTATGAATCAAGGCAATGAAACTCCCATTCATACTTTTCAAATGAGAGGAACTCCTGAGAAAAATGTTAATGCAAGTCAAAGGTCATCAAGTCATTTGGGACTCTCAATAAAGAAAAATGGCTTTGTTGAGGTTTCGAACAATAATTTCGAGGACATATCAGAAATCCAAATGATAGATAATTTAGAGCCTGATTCCTTCAAATTGAATGATAAATCGACATTGAAAAGCACTAATTTGAACGATTTCAACGCGATGAATACTGAAAACAATGAAAATATGCTCAACAACATGAATAATTTGTCATTTTTGCTTGAAATCGAAAGGGAAAAAAGCTCAAAGCTCGAAGAAAAACTAGATAAAAAGGATCGTCTACTCAGTCAAATGAAGTTTTTTCATAACGAATTACAAACCACCTTGAAAGAAACTCAAAAGGAATTAGATAAACAAAACAATATCAGGTCAAATAGTTTGAAGAATTGTGGTAATAATGAAACTCAAAACCAAATAATAAAGAGACTCACTAAAGAAAACCAGGATTTGAAGAAAAAACTAATGGAGAAAGATCTGAAATTCGAAGCTTATATGAGGGAAGAAAAACAGAAAAATGAGGATGTAACCTATGATAAAAACATGCTGAAGAAACTCAACGATCAAATGAAGAATTTGGCCCAAATGAATAAGAAATTGACTGGTGAAGTGGAAATTTTCAGACAACATAAGAATTTCTTCGAGAAAGAGAAAAACTTCCTGAAGGCGACGTTGCAAGAAAATCAAATGATAATCGAGGATTTGACAAAAGAAAAGGAAATCCTCATAAAAAGGATTGAGAATCTGGTTGATTTGAATAAAGAAAAGGAAAAATGCTTCAAAATGGATCAAACTTACGATGATGTTTCAGTTGAAAAGACTCATAAGGATTTGACTTCTTATAAGAAAAGCACACAACAATTCATTGAAAGTCTCACCAATATGATGATTTCAATCGCTCCTGAAGGGTATTTCGATGAAAAGCCTAATTTGAAGCAAATATGGAAGCTTTTGAAGAAAATTTTGGAGGATTATATGAATATAAAGATGGATTTGAAGGAAAAAAATGAAACTATTCAGAAATTAATGGAAACGTTTTCAACAGAAAATTCAAAGGATATCCTGTCTTATTTGAGTTCGTTGATAAACGAATATGATTTAATGGGGAAGATTATAAATATATTAAAAAAAGTAGTTGGGATTGAGGAAAACATTGATGATTTGGAGAGTTTTTATGAAATTATAAAGGAAAAATATCATTCTGCTTAATATTTAATAATTAAAGGACTCTTGACTTTTGTGTAATTTTAACTAAAACCCATTGTTTTCATTTATTTGCTGCAATAGTAGACAATGATCACAATGAATGCAATCATCAACAATATATATAGAAGTTGAGTTTTAATGATTGACCAAAAACTAAAATAAATAAGTAAATATTAAATAAGTATTTCTCCATAAAATAAAGTCACCTGATGTATCTCCCTTTCTTAATGAACAACCACCAAATATCCAATATTCCCCAATTGTTTTTTCCTTGATAATTTACTTGGTTTAATACATCTGCCACATGATGATGGCAATTATTGCTAATGCAGAATTATTGTAGTTGTTTTCATATGTTAAATTACAAAACCTTATGATATCATGTTCTTCTGCTCCGAACTTAAGATCCGCTTTTCGAATAGAATTATCCCAATCGTCTCTTTTTTCCGCATCAACATCCAAAATTATATATCTAGACATAAAAATAGAAAAGGTAAAGAAATGATGACTTGCTAAATTTACTTTAAAGGGTGTCCGAATGTAAAATTATCAACCTAAAAAAAAAACAGAGTTCTTGAAATTAATTATTGAACGTTGTTTACCCCAATATAAAAAGACCCTCCAAAATCATGGATCACTCCATCAGAACTGATATGATTATTAAATGAATTTTAGATATTATAAGGTAAAAAAACACGTGCATATTCCTGTATGGCCTATTGAAGGGAAAAAAAATGATATGCATGGAAGAGCTGTCCAAACTAATGCGAAAGGATATTTTTTTTCCTGTGCTGATTCATAATGGTAACTTGATGAATTTTTATTTCGATTCATTTTTGAAGAAAAATATATATTGAAATATATGAAAACCAAAATTAAAAGAGCTGCGGCTTTTCAATGCAATGTTTAACTGAATTATTTATTTAAATTATTAAAAAACATTTTTCTGCTTTTAATCAGATCAACCAAAAGAAACTAATGGGTTGTTGTCAGGTGAAAGTAACTGACAATAAATTCGAAGTATTGTCACTTTTTTAATAATTCAATTGAAAAATATGAAAAAGGTGCGCTCAGAACAGGAACCAAATGAAGAAAAAGAAATTAAATATTCGAATTTTAATTTAGATGAAGAGGTCTTAACAAAAAAGGACGAGGATTCTCACGCGAAGGATTTCTATGATAACCCGTTCAACTCTCCGAACCACATTTCTTGCACCACCGAAAATGAGTCTTTGCCAATTAACGAATGGAAACATCCAGAAGAATAAATCGAAATGTTTCGATTTGTTTCAAACTAAACACTCTGAAGAATATTAAAATAATAAGTTGATTGTAAACGTTAAATTAGTTCTCTCCTAAATGGAATATCATGATTTTTATTTTTGAATTTTTTGGGGAATAAAACAAAATGATTTCATAGTTTTTTTAAGGAAATAAAAAAAAAACACAATGCTATTTTTATATTTGATTTTTTTTTTTTTTGATTTTATTAAAAAGGGGAAAAAATGTATAAGAGTTTTTTTATGGGGGCAATCAAAAAAACAAAAAAATCATTTTTTATTTTTTTTTAAAGAAAAAACCAAAAAAAAAATTTTCATTTAATTTGAGAAATTGGATTTTATTAAAAAAAAATCCTCAAAACAATAATGCTAAAAAAACTCTTCAAATATGGGAACAAAACATTTCTTTTTTCGGATAAAATTGTTGTTGGTCCCTTTGATTGGAGGACCATCATTTCCTCCCTGACCTTAGTGATCGTCCCAATTTTATTTATACTCTTTGAGTTTTTCATTTCGTACTTTTATTGAAAATGCCACTTGTAAAATTTCTTTCATTTAGTGATTTTAAAATAGAAGCTTCCTCAGAACCCTTAAAATATATCTCGATTACCTTTGTGTTTGTTTTAGAAATAATCACATTTTACTTTTTTATAACAACCATGATGGGAGATCCAGGAATTGTGAAAATCCCTTTAAATGACGAGAATGAAAACAAACCTGGTAAAATTGCCAGGTTTTAGTGAAAATCTTTTTTTTTCTTCTTGAAGAAAATCTAGTTGTGACAATCGAAATTAAAAGTCGGGTCTTTGGATTGAAATATTGTTTGAGTTGTCATTTGTTTAAACCAATGAGAGCACATCACTGTGCTCTGTGCAATGTCTGTGTTGAAGAATTCGGTAACATATTTCAAATACCATAATAAAAATTAATCTTTGAGGCATTTTCATACTAAAAAATAAAATGTTAGAGAGTATTTCTAGAACGAAAATCAATTTTATGATTTTTGACTTTTGAAAATTAGAATAATTGACAAAATTTCTTTTACTTAATAAAATATCATTTTTTTCTCAAGATCATCATTGTCCTTGGATTTCCAATTGCATTGCAAAAAGAAACCATAAAAGTTTCTTTTTTTTGGCTCTTTCGGGTTTATTGTTGTCTCTTTTCATTGGAATTATCTCAATTTATAATTTCGTGAACTCATTTTCTGGAGTTGATAGTATGGAACATAGAAATTTGATTGTGACGATGTGCTTCATTTTAATAAGTGCAATCACGACTGCCCTATTACTTTCTTTGTTGATTTTACAGATTTATTTAATTGGGAAAAATGTCACAACTAATGAATATTTGAAAAATATGTATAATGATAAGGATAATCCAAATCCATTTGATGAAGGGTGTGTTGAAAATTTCAGATTATTCTTTATGAAAAAAGTATATCCGAAACAAATAAATTTGAGCTATTTGCAAAAAAGGATCTTGGTGCAAAATCAATCAAAACATTCAAGCGAGATGGAAATTGGCAATAAATGCGAGATTTTTGCAAATTTTTCAAATAAATATGAAAAGGAAGAGAAGAAGATAGAGGAGAACTTACTTCATCAATAATAGAAGTCAAAGTTATAATTTTTAACATTTGCTCGTTTTTTTATAAATATAATTAATTTTATCAATTAGAATTTAGAAAAAAGAAAAAAAAAGTGAATGATTACAATAAGATTGTGATCTTATTGTAATTAAAAAAAAATATTAATACTGTAGTAATTTAATATTAAACCAAGTTTTAACATATTTAACAATTTGTATTGTATTTTAATATAAATGGTAAAACTTCATTACAATATCCTTAAAGCAAAATCTCCGATATGCATAAATTTTTAATTATTACAAAATCACCTGGAAAAAGCAAAATTTTTAAAAAAATTAACATAGGAAAAATTAAATAGGAATTTTGTATTATGAAATTTAATTTTTCCGAGATTAAATTTTAACTATATTTATTAAGAAAAAATTAACATGCTTTG
>Ga0302186_10003203_pt1 | contig 12116 bp, 1 predicted proteins | sample II_Bog_E1_2_FD_198782 | JGI IMG/M metagenome (GOLD analysis project Ga0302186, IMG submission 198782) | Peat permafrost microbial communities from Stordalen Mire near Abisko, Sweden - II_Bog_E1_1 | ecosystem: Environmental > Terrestrial > Soil > Wetlands > Peat | place: Sweden: Abisko, Stordalen... | reverse complement strand
AAGTCGCGTCCTTATTCCGACAAGCCTCCTCAACGTCGACCTTTTTCCGCAGCTCGTCCTATTCATCATCAGTCACAAATCCCTCCAATGATTCAAATCAACTCAATTCTTCCAAACCTTCCAGAGAAAGAAAAAGACCTTCCTAATCTTAAGTCTGATCCGATCAAATCTCTCACCGAGATACACACGCATCAAATATTTGAAGCGCCTGTGACTTACCGTATAGCTCATCCTGGTAAATCAACATATTTAGTGTCTTTGGAGTTTTGGAAAGAAAACAACCAAAACAACAAAAGTTTGACCAATTGGTATAAAAGACCACAGACTTCAAAGGATAGACCATTAATTCGGGGGTTATCTCTTCAGAAAAACGAAGACCTATTGGAAAAAGATGCTAAAAACGCGAATTCCTTAGCCGTGTTCCAAAAGCTCAATTATGAGAACGAGAAGCCTTTTTCCTTTCTGGCCTCTCTAGGAGGTAAAAAGACCTCTTTTACTCAGTTAACGAGCCCTACCAACGAAGAAAACATCAATATGGGCAAGACTTTCCATGAGGAGAGCATTGAGGAAGTGGCTAGAAACATCCAAGTTTTCTCAAAGCTGGATATGGACAAATCCTTGAAATCTCAAATCAAAAGACAACAATCAGGCAAACAACAAAGACTCGTTTCCTCTGCAAATATCATTCAAATTTCTAATCAATTTAGAGTCAGTTCAGCAGCCATCAAGGATCAAAGATTACAAAGCGCCGCAACAGGCATCAAGCCTTCAGAAAAAACAGAGAAACCACCTAAACAAAGACCTATCACCGCTATTCGGGAAAAACCACAATTCATTAACAAATCCCTATCAGCCAGAAATCGAGTCCTTTCAGGAAAAACAGGACTTTTAGGCAATATGAAGTCAGAAACCAGAAAACAGATACTTCAGAATCAAATCATTGAGAAAAACCAAGACTTTTTCGAGGAAGAACTTGATATCAGAGAGGATTTCGCTGAAAACGATGATTTCTATGAAAAAGCAGAAGCTGTTCAAGCTCTCAATTTCAAAAATCGGCCGAAATCGAATCTTTTAACTTCAAGGCCGATTTCAGGGAAAAGTGCGGCTCCTGGGCAATTTTTCAATACTTTCACGAAATACGCGAAATTCAATGATGTGGAATTGCCTTATGAGGATTTATTTGATAGAAATGAAAGGACGATCGCAGCGACTTATGCGAAATTCGGAGATCTGGGATATTATTCTCCAGTGCAAAGAATCGGAGTTTATATGCAATTCAGTGCGAAATTGAAGAGAGATCATCTCATTGAGATTATAAACCTTCAGAAGACCAGTAATTTTTAATTCTTTTTAAATTTTTTCAGAGAAATGACTTTTATTATTATTGTCTTCGCTGGGATTAGTCACCACTGTTGAGAAATCAGAATATGAGATTCCTATACAATTGGCCATTATTGATGATTTGAACCCCTTTCAAAATAAGATCAAGTTCATTAGTTTTAATTTTCAATGATTTTATATCAGATAACATTAAAGAACTGGGATTTCCACTACTTTCCAACCAGAAGATGTCAACCGAACACCGATTTCATTGACACTCTATCCTGAATATCTAGAGGATGATTCAGATGAAATGTATTAATTATTTAATATTCATTAATAATTTTATTGATTTTTCATTTATTTACTTTTATTGATTTTTCATTTATTTACTTTTATTGACTTTTATTGATTTTTATTGATTTTTATTGATTTTTATTGATTTTTATTGATTTTTATTCCATTTTTTATTGAATTTTTATTTATTAATTATTGATTATTGAATCTAATTATTGATTTTTAATGATTTTCTATTGATTTGTATTAATTAATTATTGATTTTTTATTGATTTTTATAGATTAATTAATGAATTTTATTATTACTTATTGAATTTTGTCGATTTTATCTTTTATTAATTTCTCCAATTAAATAATTTATTCTTAGGGTTTCCTCCTCAATTACCGCGCAAAAGATCTTCAAAAAAATGTTGGCCGAAATGCGTGGCAATTACGATCCTGAGCTTCTCGGTAGATCAAGTTATATCTATATCAGTCCTGACACTTGGCCTGAATCGATTCGAGAAAAAATCCTTTCCTCCTTTATTCGTTATAAGCATTATATCAATTCTGACCTAATTCGTCCTGAAGACATTTCGAAATATCGTAAAGATTGGATGGTTAATGCTTTCAGTCTAATCCCTGAATATCTACTTCGTTATGAGGAATGTGCCCGTAGAGTCTTTCAAGTAATTATAATCCTGAGAATTTAATTAACAATTTCTTTATATTATTAGGAAATCTTCGAAAATTATAGACTTGCAATGAAACAATCTATAATGGATTATATCCTAAGGAGTCCAGAGGAACGAAAAAGACTTCATATCGAGCTTTTGCCTAGAAAAACCCTACATTCAGCTGAAAGAATAGCCCGAGAAGGCGGTTTCTCCTTAATGTTATATCCAGATTGGCATAATTATGTCTTGAAAGGCCGAAGTGCCTTAGAATCCAAATTGATGTTGATGAATATAATAAATTCTTCGCTTTTGAATTGGTTCGATGATTTCAAAGAATTCACCTTAATAGAAACTGAAACTTTAAGGGAATTCGGGGTTTTGGGACATACATTAAATATCCCAGCCTTTACTAAACAAGAAAATATCTATAGACAAAAAACCATCAGTCTTCTTAAAAACGTCTGGTATAGAGGATGTGTTTTAATCATCAGGAAATTCAAATATCTGAGAAGATCAGGACAAAAAGCAGGGAAATGGACTTTCAATGGCTTTAAAGATTATGAGACCTTAAGGAAGAATTCGAATTCCAGGAAAAATCTCGATAATTCAATGAATAACTCTTCGATTTCTAATAGCTCGAAAATGAATGATTCGGAATTGGAAGAGAAACAGAAGGAAAAAAATGAGAAGATCTTCCAAAGTATACTTCAGAGTAAATTAGATCAGGAATGCAATTTTGATCAACCTTTTGATTTCTTTTCTAATGTGACGATAAATGATTTGCATGATATTCGTGATAATCCAGCCTATAGAATCTTTCTTCTTTCCCTTGATAAAACCCTGAAATTGACAGAAGATGGTTGGAAATCTCTATCAAAAGACTTAAGGAAACAATTCTTAGAATCAGCAGCTTTATTAATGTCTTTAGAAATGAGGAGTTTGATAGAGAATTCCATAAAGAGGCTTGAAGAATTCATATTATCCATACCATCCTATGGATCTTTGAGGGAAAACACTCAAATTTCAGCTAAATTGTTAATCCATAACACTTTAGAAGTGATTCATCAACATCATGATGAAGAGAAAGAAAGTCCTACTCTAACGAATAAACAAGCGAATACCAAAGCCATCAGAACCTCTATTGAATCCAATTTGCATTCAGCAATAATGGCCAATGAGAAGAATGAAAAGGACACTATTCCAAGTCTAATAATAGGCAATTTCGAAGATATTTCTCATAGTAAAATCAATGCAAGTTTAGATCAACAAAACAGTATTTTTAGAAGAGAAGATTCTTTAAATGATGAACAACCATCAGAAAGAACCCCACAAAACAATAATTCCCAAGAAAAGAAAGTGAAAAGAAGACCTTCAAATATCATGCAGAAACTCCAAAGACTTGATAGTAAATCAGAAGAGAAAAGCATGTTGACTCTTGTCAAGCCTGATAAAGAACTTGAATTCATAGAAGTCGAACTCATGACACAACAAAACCAGATGTTTCCTTTTCTTAGAATTGATATGAATGTTGGAGAAGAAGGTCTTTGTTTCGATGAGAAAGAAGATTATATAAAACAGGAGTTCACTGCGATTATCAAGAATATCTTGAACAGTTTCGAGGATTTCCTTCATCCGAAAAACGCTAATATTGAAGTTAATGAGGAAAAAATGGCGAATCAAGAAAATCGAAGACATGCTTTCCAGGCTGAAAACACCTTTATGACTTTAGATCATGATACCATTTATTCACGTTTTTGCACTTTCCTCAAACTTGGGGATAAAACCCAAAAAAAGAGAAAAAACTCGATTTTCGAGGCACAAAATCAACAAAAAACGGACTTCCAAGGTTTGAAAGTCGCGAATTTTAATGAGAAGGTCTTCGTGAATTCCTGCAATAGAATCCTCAATCATGTGATAGGACTTTATAAGGAATGCACTCAGGGATATCAGGTTTTCCAACAATTCAAGCCTTTTCTTGATAAACATGTGAATAAAGAAATAGATCAATTTCTTAATAAAAAAACTATCAGATTAGAAGAATATAAGGCTTATGTCCAAGCTTTTAATAAATTCGAAAATCTATGGCATAAATTACCTAATAATATCTATTTCACGTTATTTGATGTATCTTGTTTCAAGGTGAAAGAAGCCATTTTGAAGAATATTGAAGAACAAAGGTTCAGAGTTCTCAGTCATTTAGAAACTAATGTCTTGATGTCAATGCGGAAACTATGCGATAAATATACGTCTATAGTGAGTTATATTCGGAAATCAACTATAAAAGCTGAGGAAGTGGAGGCTATGGAGAAATATCTTTATGATTTGACCTCTGAACGGATCTTAATGAAACAACAGACTAATGAGACATTTTCTCGATTCACCTATCTTCTCAAATTAGACCATTTCTGTACAGAAAATGTCTTGAATTTGACCAAGGAGCTTTTTGAATGGCCAGCTAATCTCGATAAAGAACTTAAATCTAATGAAGAGAAACATCATATAGAAAGAACGCGATTAGAAGAATCTTTAAAACATCAACGTCGAGATTTCGAACAAAGACTCGAAACCCATATAGAAGATGTTAAAAACATCCGTGATTTCACTGAATATTCGAAATATAAGAATTATATCCAAGAAATCGAAAGATTCGAAAAAATCCTCGATAATTTGAACAATCAAATGTTGGAAATCGTGGATCAAGAGAAAAAGCTTTTCGGATATAATTCCAATTATGATAAATTCCAATCCATTCAGACTTTGGTTCAACCACATGCGGAATTATGGAAATCCTTGGGTTCATTTCAAGATCGTAAGAAATCCTGGTTGAATAGTCCAGTTCATCAATTGGATCCTGGAGAAATGGAAAATAGTCTCAAACAAAATAAAAGGATCATACAAAAATTAGCTGGATCTTTCGATTCCCAAGCCACTTTAACCTTAAGAGTCGTGAATGAATTCAAGGAAGATATAGAAAATGTCGCGAAGAATCTGCCTAGTGTTGAGTTGATTTCTAATAAAGGACTTAGAGAAAGACATTGGGAAGTGATTAATCAAGTTATGGGAACGACTTTTGCCTATAAAGAGACTTCTTTAAAAGAGATTCTAGCCAAAGGAGTGGATAAATATTTACCAGATATAGAAGAAATCTCAGAAACTGCTTCGAAGGAATATAAACTAGAAACTATGTTACAAAAAATGGAGAAAGAATGGCAAGATCTCAAATTTGTATTGATCAAATGGAAAAATCGAGGAATCAGCATTTTCCAAGGCTCAGCTATTGAAGATATTCAATTGTTATTAGAAGATCATACCATTAAAGCACAAACCATTCGAAGCAATCCTAATGTGAAATTCATGGAGGAAAAAGCCATCCATTGGGAGAAATTGCTATTATATATCCAAGATGTTTTGGAAGTTTGGATCGAAGTCCAATCGAAATATCTTTATTTAGAGCCGATCTTTAATTTCGAGGATATTAATAAGAATCTAGCTGTGGAAGCTGAAAAGTTCGGGAAAGTGAATGTTTCCTGGATAGAAACGATGAGGTTTATAGAAAATGATCCTTTGGTGACGAATATTGAGAAAATCCCGAATTTATTTGAAACTTTGCGTGGTTGTATGAAATTAATCGAAGAAATTGAAAAAGGGTTGGAAAAACATTTAGAAGAGAAAAGATTGGAATTCCCTAGATTTTTCTTTCTTTCTAATGAAGATCTGATCAACATATTGGCTGAAACTCGAGATCCTTTATTGGTCCAACCTCATTTGAAGAAATGTTTTGAAGGGATTTATGAATTGATCTTCAATAGTTATTCTGATATTTTGGGGATGAGATCCCAAGAAAAAGAAGAGATCAATTTTTTAGAGAAGATTTCTCCAAAAGATTATAAATCAAATGTGGAAAAATGGTTATTGAGAGTAGAAGAGGAAATGAGATCTAGTCTAATGAAAGTCACAGAAGATAGTTTAATAGAGCTCAATTCAGATAAGGTCCAGAAGGGAGATTGGATTAGGAAATGGCCTGGTCAAGTAGTAATATGTAATACTTTGACGAAATGGACTGCGAAAATTGAACATTCTTTCTATAAATCTGTTAAATTGGACCCTTATTTCGATGAATTGACTCTTGGGCTTGAGGAGATTGTGAAATTAGTTCGTGGAAGTCTTTCATCTCTTGAACAATTGACTTTAGGAGCGTTAATAGTCGTAGAAGTCCATAATCGAGATATAGTGAAATCCCTGATAAACTCATCAATTACTTCGGCTACAGATTTCGATTGGTTGGCTCAAATGAGATATTATTGGGAACCTAAAGGTTGTAAAAATATCGTGAAAATGATCACGACTTCAGTGGATTATGGATATGAATATCTAGGGAATTCTGAGAGATTAGTGATAACTCCATTGACAGATCGTTGTTATAGAACATTGATGTCGGCTTTACAATTGAATTTAGGAGGGGCTCCTGAAGGACCGGCAGGGACTGGAAAAACTGAAACTACTAAGGATTTGGCTAAGGCTTTGGCTATGCAATGTATAGTGTTTAATTGTTCAGAAGGGATAAATATCCATTCCATGGCGAAATTCTTTAAGGGATTGATAGCCAGTGGAGCTTGGAGTTGTTTTGATGAATTTAATAGGATTTTCATTGAGGTGTTATCAGTGATTGCACAACAAATTCTACAGATTCAACAGGCGAAATCATTACTTCCAACGAAGGATAGGATATTTTTCGAAGGCACTGAACTTCGTCTGAAAGCGAATTGCAATATATTCATAACAATGAATCCGGGATATGCTGGAAGAACGGAATTGCCTGATAATTTAAAGGCTTTATTCAGACCAGTTGCTATGATGGTTCCCAATTATGAAATGATATCAGAAATCAAACTTTATAGTTATGGATTCATAGATGCAAGAGTTTTGGCTAGGAAAATTGTAGCTACTTATAGACTTTGTTCAGAACTTTTATCTAGTCAATCGCATTATGATTATGGTATGAGAGCAGTGAAAACAGTATTGACTTCCGCTAGTCTTTTAAAACGGAAATATCAATTTGAAAAGGAAGATGTCTTGATTTTAAGATCTTTAAATGATGTTAATTTACCCAAATTCCTTTCTCAAGACATTCAATTATTCCTAGGCATCATCAGTGATTTATTCCCTAATGTCAAACCTCAGGTCCCTGAATATCTAGTCCTAAATAACGCTATAACTCAAGCGTTTACAGCTCATAATCTTCAAAATGTCCAATCCTTAAGGAAAAAAATCATCCAATTATATGAAATGGTCAATTGTCGTCATGGAGTCATGTTAGTTGGAGCCACATTATCTGGTAAAACTAGCTGTTATAAGATCCTAGCCTCCGCATTAAAGGAATGTGCCGCTTTAGGTGATCCAGAAGAACGATCAGCTAATTATTATATCATCAATCCAAAAGCACTCACTCTTCCTCAACTTTATGGTTATTCTGATCCTGTTTCTAAAGAATGGACTGAAGGCGTTCTAGCTGATATCTTCCGAAGATGTTCAATCGCCATTTCCACTGATAGACAATTCATAGTCTTTGATGGTCCAGTGGATGCTGATTGGATAGAAAACCTGAATTCAGTGCTTGATGATAATAAGAAACTTTGTTTGATGAATGGAGAAACCATTCAAATGTCGAATCATATGACCATGATGTTCGAAGTCGCAGATCTCTTACAGGCAAGTCCTGCCACAGTATCGAGATGCGGAATGGTCTATTTACAACCTGATCAAATAGGTTGGTGGCCAGTTTTCCAAACAAAATTGCAAGAAATCAGCAAGAATTTCGATAGCCAAATTATCAAACATATAGAGGAATTATTCGATGCTGTTGTCCAAAAAAGTCTCGATTTCGTCAAAAGCAAATGTTCTGAATTTCAAGTGATTCCAGAAACCAGTTGTGTTATAAATTTGATGAGATTGTTTAGAGTTTTGATGATAACAGCCGGATTTCTAAATAAAGAAATCTTTAATAAATTGAGAATCGAGGATATTTTGCCTAGACTTGATATGATGTTTCTATTTGCAGTGATGTGGGGTATAGGTGGAAGTATAGATGAGGTTTCTCGTCAGGTTTTTAGTAAATTCTTCAGGAAATTGATTGGAGATTCTATCAAATGTGACACAAAAAAGGATCGTATAGTGAAATTCGATAGGATATCAATTCCTCCAGAGACTGGAGGTGGGTTATTATATGATTTTTATCTAGAGGACTTCAAATGGAAATCCTGGAAAGAACTTAATGAGAAAACTGAATTGATAATCCCTCCAACTCAGCTTTATCATGAAATTTTGATTCCAACAGCCGAATCCTTAAGAATCGAATTCTTATTAAAGCTTTCTATAGAAAATGACATTCCATTTCTCTTGATTGGGGCCACTGGCACTGGGAAATCTCTTTATATCAACACTTATCTCAAAAGTTTGAATGCTAATCATTATTTAATAATCCCGATGAGTTATTCGGCGAAATCCTCAGCCACTAAGACTTTCGATATTATTGATTCGAAACTTGAGAAAAGGAGGAAAAACGTCTATGGACCGACTTTCGGCATGAAATGTTTGATTTTTATTGACGATTTGAACATGCCGAATCTCGATAAATATGGTGCTCAGGCTCCAATCGAGCTTTTGAGACAATTCCTCGATCATAAGAGTTTATATAACAAGGAAAGGAAACTTATCGAGATCATTGAAACTCAATTGATAGGAGCGATGGGTCCTCCAGGGGGTGGTCGAGCCTTATTAAGCTCACGATTTATAAGGCATTTTTTTACTTTGGGTTGTGCGGAAGCTGATGAAAAGGGATTAAAGAGGATTTTCTCTAGTTTGATGACTTGGTTTCTCCATAAAAAGTCTATTGATGTTGATATGCATGCGGTTTTTGGCATGGCAGTTGATGCGGCGATTGATTTATATTTAAAGGTGAGTGCTGCATTAAAGGCAATCCCTTCCAAGCCTCATTATCTATTCAATTTAAGGGATTTGAGCAGGACTATTCAAGGGATTCAGATAATCGAGAAGAAAGAGATCATAAATTCGAATAAGATAGTGAGATTATGCATTCATGAATTCACGAGGGTTTATTTCGATCGTTTAAGTTCTGAAGAAGATGAAATGGTTTTCTTTAATATCTTGAATTTATGTATAAGATCGAAGATGAAAGAAGATATAAAGATGGTGATGAAGGATGTTTATAATGCGAGTATAGCCTATGATAAGCCGATGGTATTGAAGGAAATCCGATTTTCTGATGTTTTATCAGAAGAAGTGATAGCGAATGATCGTCATTATGATGAAATTTTGAATATGAAGAAGTTAGAAACTGTGCTTGAGGGTTTTCTTGAGGATTATAACACCAATTCCAAAAAGCCTATGGCTTTGATATTGTTTGATTTCGCTATTGAGCATATTTTGAGATTATTGAGACTATTGAAAATGATTCAAGGACATGCGGTTTTAATAGGTTTAGGAGGCACTGGATGTCAATCGTTAACGAAATTAGCAGCTTTTATTAGAGATTGCGAGCTTTTCCAATTAGAAACCTCGAAATTTTATAATTATGAGCAATGGAAACAGGATTTGATCAAGATAATGGCCCGTTCAGGGTCTGATTGTAAGGATTCAGTGCTTTTATTGGCAGGAAATCATTTGAAATTCGGGTTTATTCTCGAGGATATCAACAATGTTTTGAATACAGTGGATGTGCCTAATTTATTCCAGGAAGAGGATTTTATGCCTTTGATTGATAAGATCAGGACTAATGCGAAAAGAGCGGGTTTATTGGAACTTGCAGAAAGTGGGAATACTGCGCAAATCTATAATTTCTTCATAGAATTAGTGAAGAAACATCTACATGTGGTTCTTGTGATGAGTCCTGTGGGGGATACTTTAAGGAATAGAATCAGGAATTTCCCTAGTATCGTCAATTGCACTAATATCATCATGATGAAACAATGGCCTAGTGAAGCTTTGGAGACTGTGGCTGAAAATTCTTTACAGGATTTATATTTATCTACGGATTTACAAAAAAGCATAGTAAAATCATGCAAATATTTCCATGAAATGATGATGAAAACATCGAAAAGTTATTTAGAAAATGAAGGCAGGTTCAATTATGTGACCCCAAGTTCATATCTCGAACTTATTCGCCTTTTCAAAACCTTGATCGCGAAACAAAAGACCAAAGTGGAATCTTTTATTCAGAATTATAAGACAGGAGTTCAGAAATTATTAATAACCGCAGAAAAAGTCAAAATCATGGAAATTCAATTGAAGGAGAAAAAACCGATTTTAGTTCAAATGAATATCGAAACCTCGCAATTGGCTGAAGAAATCAAGGCACAAGCTATGGCCATGGAACCAACAAGACTTCAAGTCGAGAAAGAAGAAGCAATGGTCAATGAAAGAGTTAAAGAAGCTGAATTAATAAATGAGGAATGTGAAAAAGACCTTTCCAAAGCCAAGCCTAAATTGAAACAAGCAGAAGATGCTTTAGACACTTTGGATGCAAATGATATCAATTTATTAAAATCTATGTTGAAACCTCCAGAAACTGTGAGATTGGTTTTCGAAGCCTTATGTGTTCTCTATAAATTAAGTCCAATACCAGCCCCTTTCGCCAAAAACCCCAAGGATAAAATCCCTTCTTATTGGGAAACATCGAAGAAATTGCTCAATGAAAAGGATTTCTTGAAGAATATGATAACTTTTGATAAGAAGAATATCGATGAAGAGGCTATGAAGAAGATTCGTGAGAAATATATCAGTAGAACTAATGATTTTAATCCGAAAAGAGTCGAAAAAGCCAGTGGAGCAGCTAAAGGTATTTGTGAATGGATTTTGGCTATAAATGAATATGAGAAAGTCTTGAAGATAGTAAGACCGAAAATGGAAAGATATAGAGAATCTAAGAAAGAAGTGGAGAAATTACAAATCAGTCTAGCCAAAACCCAGGCTGAACTCACGAAATTGAATAAAGAAATCAAAGCTTTGCAAGAGAAATATAGCGAAATCCATCAAAAACAAGAGGAACTTACCAATGAAATTAGAGATTGTGAGAAACGGGCTTTATTGGCGAATTCCTTGGTTAATAGTCTAGCTGGAGAAAAGACTCGATGGAATGAATTGACTATTAAATTGGAAGATTCGATGAAATTCCTCAATGGAGATATTCTTCTTTCAGCTGGGATAATCAGTTATTTCGGATGTTTCAGTTCGAGTTATAGATTGAATGCTTTAAAAGATTGGATGGATTTTGTGAAACAGGTGAAAATCGCGATTTCTGATGGGTTTTCATTAGAAAGTTGTTTGGGAGAACCTATAACAGTGAAGAAATGGGTGATGAATGGATTACCTAGTGATGGGTTTTCAAGGGAAAACGGAATGATTATCAAAGAAACGAATAGATGGCCTTTGATGATCGATCCTCAGAATCAAGCGAATAAATGGTTGAAAAATAATGAAAATGATAATAAATTGGTCGTAGTGAAACAAACGGATCATGATTTCATTAGAAATCTCGAAAATGCGATTCAATTCGGGTTTTCGCTATTAATAGAAAACGCCAATGAGGAATTGGATTCGATATTAGACCCTTTATTATCGAAGCAATTATTTAAGAATTCAGGGATTTTATCAATAAAAATAGGTGAAAATATCTTGGAATATGCGAAGAATTTCATGCTTTTTATCACGAGTAAATTGAGAAACCCGAATTATACACCTGAAATCTCAACTAAAGTCACTGTGGTGAATTTCATGATAACTAAAGAAGGATTGGAAGATCAATTGTTGGAAGTTGCTGTGACTAAG
>Ga0302186_10003202_pt1 | contig 12117 bp, 12 predicted proteins | sample II_Bog_E1_2_FD_198782 | JGI IMG/M metagenome (GOLD analysis project Ga0302186, IMG submission 198782) | Peat permafrost microbial communities from Stordalen Mire near Abisko, Sweden - II_Bog_E1_1 | ecosystem: Environmental > Terrestrial > Soil > Wetlands > Peat | place: Sweden: Abisko... | reverse complement strand
TGGGTATAATTCTTGTAAATACGGTTAATGGAGAGGTTGTCTTTTACTTGAAGGGAGCAGATGCAATAATGAAGGATTTTATCGCAAGCAAGCAGAAGAAGGGGTTCATTTAAGAGGAGTGCAAGGATCTGTCAATGACTGGACTGAGGACCCTGGTGATTACACGCAAAAAACTGACGAAGGAATTTTTTGCGAAGTGGTCTCAAGAGTACGAGAAGGCTTACAATAAGCTGGAAATCGATCAGAAGACCATCAATCGGCTGATGTATGAATTGGAGTACGGGGTTGACTTTTTGGGCATCACTGGAATCGAGGATAAGTTGCAAAACAGCTTGAAATCGACCATTGAAAGTCTGAGAGCAGGTGGCATTAAGGTGTGGATGATAACTGGAGACAAGATGGAAACTGCTGAATGTATTAGTCGATCATGCGCTCTACAAAAAAGCACTGAATCAAATGTAAAAATTGAATAGGCCTTTACGCCATAGTTGTGGTAGGTGGGTTGGAGCAAGGTGAAGGAGAATCTAAACCAAGTGTTAATAATCGATGGCAAAACGCTGGGTTTTGTTCTGTAGAACGAGGAGATCTCTAAAGATTTCTTTGTGACTGCCATGCTCATGCCAACTGTCATATGCTGCAGGTGTTCGCCGAGCCAAAAAAAACTGTTAACCGAGGGAGTGAAAAGGAATAAGCAGCCAAAGGAGGCTGTTTTGGGAATAGGGGATGGAGGAAACGACGTGGGCATGATTCAAGCAGCGGACGTGGGAGTTGGAATCGTGGGGAAGGAGGGTATGCAGGCTGCCTTGGCTGCTGATTTCTCAATTAAAGAGTTTAGAGACGTTAAAGTCTTGCTATTTTGGCATGGTCGCCTCTCGTACTACCGATCCTCACTGTTAGCCAGCTTCATTATTCATCGAGGATTTATTATCTCTGCCATTCAACTCATCTTCTCCTGCATTTTCTATTATGTGTCCATCCCTGTCTTTAACAGCTACTTATCCCTAGGCTACGCAACTCTCTTCACCTTTTGGCCTGTCTTCGCTCTAATCCTCGACAAGGACATCGACGTACTTCCCCCTAACTCAGTTCTAGAACGCACTAAAATACCCTCGACTTTATTACTCGATGCAATCAGTTTAGTACCTCTCCATTGGTAATTTCTTCGAGTGGCTTTGGAAGGCCAGTTTCCAAGGCTCCCTCATCATGATCCTCACCCTCGTCATCTTCCAAGAGCAAAGCTACCTTCAATTCGAAACCATCACCTTCACCGTCCTCATCCTTACTGAATATTTTATGACCTTTACCGAGATAACCAAACTGCATCTCTACCTAATATTTTGCGTTTTAGGGTCAGTTGTCTGCTATGTTATCTGCCTAGTGTTCCTCGGGGACTATCTGCATATTTCTGAGCTCTCGCTGGAGGATACCCTTTTTATATTCCTGATTTTCGCTGCTAGCTGGGGGCCTATGTTTATATGGAGGTAGTTCTTTAGCTATTCAGACTCATTCGAAAACGACTGTGGCCCACAGACGTCTAAAAAGTAAGAAAAAATGTGGCTCAGAAGCTGATAGCCCGCGACCTTTACGGTAAATCACAAGTGGTAGCCAACCGCGAGTCGACGTCCAACATGTACATCTGATTCATGATATAACTAGTCTTAGTTAATAATTAATTGTAACTTATGTACAGAGACTTCATAGTAAAACAAACGTCGAACTTCGACAGTCAGTTCAAGGCCAAGACGCTTGTGGGAAACTGGTATGAGGAGCGATGTGATCCGCAGAAGGAGGAGAACTTTCACTTCTATAAGGAGAGGAAGGACATCAATGAGGCTCAGAAGCCCACTCTCACAAAGGTAATAGTTAAATAAGGAAGGATAACTTCCAGCAATCGACCAGCAACTGGCTGAATTTCCAAAACGTGCAGCCGGAGAAAACATTTCAAACAGAATATAAGTAATTGTAAAGAAATGCAGGGATAATTACCTCAAGGCGGAGGAACAAAAACGATTGTCAGTGTTGGATCCGTTCATGACAAAGAAGTCTGAGTTTGATAAAAAGCCGGATGCCTTGGAAGAGTACAGGGAAAAGTGGACGAAATCGAAGCACGTATACGATGAGAGCAGAACGAGCATTGGACACGCAAAACAGTGATGAGCTCAACTATTATTCACTCAATCAATAGTATTATAATAAAATTAACGAATTTTGTACGAAGAGGATGTATGAAGAATTATCCGAATTATGAATTGTGATTATTAGTCTTAATGGCAGACAAATCATCTCTTCTTTGTATGACTTCACTTCTATATTACTCGAAAGAACGGGGTCATTTATACACTCCATATTTTTAGGGTCTTCACTACATCTTCCGTAATCATCGTTGCTAGATTTTTTTGATCTTCAACGGACTTTGCTTTATGAATTCCCACCACTTTAGTCGGCTCGTTCAAGAAATAGACTGGTGATCCGCTCTGTCCTCGCCTGGTGCAGATATCGTAAAATATGGCCTTGTACTTGATGTCATCAGTTGTTCCGGCATGTGTCATGAGCTTAAACTGATTTTATATATAATCGTAGCCAGAAACAGTAAGCACTGGGTTCTTGGCATCGTTAAAATCTGTAAGTAGTTTGAAATATTTCTTTCGGATTATTTTTTGTGGTAATTTTATGAGTGCGAAATCGTATTTGGACTATTGTCTGACCAATTCATGTATTTATTTATTAAATAGCTATTTTTCTTTGACCAGCTTCACTGAATCTTTCTTGTCCTGAATTTTTTATATCTTCTTTTGGATAGCGCAATATTCTTAGTTTACTTTGAATTAGGATACTTGAATCTTTTTACAATCGAACAGTGAAAAAGTTAGAGGAATCTATTTATATTTATGTCTGTCCATTATCTCATAGAACGTATGGGCAGAGGTTAGGACTAAACTATCGGATAATAAAAAGCCTGTTCCATACACCGGTTTTTGTAGTCTATTCTTTCCTTCCAACCAGCCAATACAGCCATAAGGGAATTATTCCCACTAATATACTGAAATAATCTAACGTTTATCTTAAAATGGTTATCCGTTTTCATTTGAATAAATCTCTTCATCTGAGTCAATATCATCCTTAAGGCGAGTAAATTGAAATGGAGATTTCATACTGACGCTCCATTGCTAGAGAATATCAGTAATATTTTTAGTTATTAGAGTGCCAATTTTGAGTTTATTTCGAGGATCGTATGCGCTATGGATAGCCACGACCCTATCCTCCTGATCATTGACATGCACTGGACTTCCACTTTGGCCAGGTCCTGTATCAATATCATAATAAATGATTTCCTCCTTTATATTTGCAATTTGATTGGTCTGAGTCACTAGGGCGGAGCCTAGGTTATTGAATGCCGAGTATCCGGAGACAGTTATTAAAGAAGAAAGCTCAATCTTTGACGTTAACTTGAAAAATGAGCATCTTCTGGCTCTTTAACCAATCTTCAATAAGGCAAAGTCATATTTAACCCTATCTTAACATAATTTCATAATCTGATTATGTTTTAAAGTTTTAGTTTTGGCATCAGTCTCTTTGGAGAAGTCACTAGTGAGTGTGCTTATCTTTCTTGATAATGATATGTATTCTGGATTTACTCTGTGATCTACAATTTTATGTTAGTCCTTTAGGTTTCTGCGATTGGTTAAAGTGAATAAGACTGGAACAAATTATTTTATCTCACCCTTTAAGGAAGTTTCTAGAAAAAGACTGGCCGATGTTACAACAAGGAAATTGGATACAAAGAATCCTGTTCCTCTCCTCTCCTAAAGGGCCTTTGTGTTTTTGGAGACAAATTTTAAGGATCCAATGCAGTCGAAAGGAAAGTTTAGTAGCTGAGGAGCCTCAACCAAAGTTCTCCTATCAGTTTTTAACATCATTAATCCTTAATTAAGTATTATTGTATCTTTAAGATTGATAGTTAAAGTTCTTTTTAATAAATTTATCTAAAGATATCTGCAAATTTGCAAAATTCATAATGTCTAAAAGATGAATGTAAGAATGATCCCATCGCTTTTCTAGCCAGACATGAATATAAATTCAATTTATCGAACATTGGACTTATCTCAGAATATTTAACTTGAAAAGATGGGGTTTTAGTTATTCTCTAAACCATAATTTTTAATTAGAGATATAGTACTGATAAATAATAATCACTTATAGAATAATGGTAATCATTGGCTGTTACGATTTTAATTCAATTTGCCTAATGAATTACATCAAATAGGGGGGACATGTCAAAGCACCATAGTTTCAAAAGTTCAATGTTCTTGGATATGATCAGAGTTCCAAAAGGCTAATTTCTCTAACCTGAAAGTTTATTATGAATTCCAATTAAACTATGAGTGTTCTTGATAAAGATTGGAGATCCGATTTGTTCTTCATTGGCTCCTATATTGTGGTAGATAATTTGGCCCTTTATGTTCCCTATCTTTCCAGAATAATTTATAAGCTGAGATTATTCATCATTAATATCTCTATAGGCAGTAAGCATTAATATCTAATTCGAAAGACCGAAATTGGAAAGAACATCGAAATATTGTGGTCGGTTGATCTCTTCAGCAATTTTTAAAATGGCGAAATCATACTAAGATAACTCTCTTAAAAGAGCATCGATTTCATATGAATTTTTAATTTTTAATGCAGAACTGTCTAACTTCTCATGAATTGCCATAAGATTTGCTATTTGGTTTTGTATATTTGAATATTTGAAATTAATTCGATAATCCAACATCTGGATTGCGATTTCAGACCCAAACATATTAAAGATTAAGGGTACAATTGTGAATTTATTACCATTCGTTACTTTATAAACAATACTGGCAGATGTTAGAATGAATCTGTTTGATATTAAGAAACCTGTTCCTATTATTGTTTATTTTATGTTACTTCTCCCTATAATTCTTCCAATGCAGTTTTGAGGAAAGGTTTGAGATTGATTTAGTGTTATCGAAGTTAGGTTTGTCTTTTAGTAATTTATATACTCATCAATATTTTTATTGGGAAATATTTCAATATAGGAGATTTTCATTTCATAGGCCCATTATTTTAAACTTTTGATAGTTTAATTAGTAATTAAAACACCCACATTTAAATTATCTTTTTGACGGTGTGCTTTGTGTATGGCTACTACTTTATTATCTGCTAATGCAACATATACAGGACTTCCACCCTGTGATGGCTGCGTATCTATATCATAAGAGATCAATCCACTGTCTTATTATTTTAAAAAGTTCGCATGAAAAATTAACTTAAACTATTTCTTAAATGCATTGGAATTATCACATCCAGTGAGAGTTAGCTTGGGTTTGATTTATGAATAATTTAAGCTTGGGGACAATTAAAAATATTTTGATCTGCTAATATTTTATGAGAGTTTCAATAGAGCGAAGTCGTATCTTGCGCTGATTTTTAGAAAAGCAGTCAATTAAGCATTTATTTTTATTCTTTAACTGAATTATTATGCCATTGATTTTTGCCGCCTAAGTTTCCCTGTTTTTATCAAGAATTATTTAAATATAGAACTTAGCCTGAAACTTTCGACTTTGTACGATTTTGGAGGACCCTTAGACAAGTTAATGGTAAATGATTGAGGTGACATTTAGATCATTTTATCAAATTTGTACTGAAAAAGGGTTAGCTGTCGTTAATACAAGGCAATTTGATATTAAAAATCCTGTTGATGCAGAAGGCTCTGCTCCTTTCTCATTAGATGAATATGTTATTAATCCAATGCAGTTATAAGGAAAAGTGTCAAGCGAAGAGGTTTTAATTTATTTGACTCTCGATATCTTACCGAGAATAGCCATTACTTAATTAAGATATTATAATTTGATAATAGATCTTCAATGTTGTAGATATATATCTTCAATCCGTACTACTTTCAATAAAGAACTAGTCGATTGAATTTCATTCAAAAAATCAAGATAAGAGAATAAAACAACTCTTTTGGAGGACATATCTCAAGTTAAATGCTAATGATAAAATCAAGAAAATCACTCAATTGGTTGTATCATTTTGATTTCGCCATAACTTTAAAATAGGGTCCATTTCTTTGCTCCCTCTTTTCAAAACCGCGAATTCCTTCTTGAGCAATCAGTGAGGAAAAAGTTCAGTTTAATATATCAAACCTGCCTTGAGAATTCCTTACTTTAGTTGACTCATCCTTTAGCTAAACTGGAGACCCATTCTGCCATCCTATCGTATCTACATCATAGAAAATGTCCCAAATTCGAATGTCATTAACCTTCTCAGAGCGTGCAATCAATTTATCTTAATATCCTAAGAATCATACTGCAAAAGTATTAGAACGAATTTCCAGAATGGTTAAAATCTGGATAAATCTAAGAATATTGGATCGATTTATTCTTTTTGTTAGATTCACCTATGCAAAATCGTACGAAGATTATTGTGAGTTAAGTCGTTAATTTTCTTTAATAGCTATTTATATTTGTCTTGTCTGTAATCGATCTAATTAATGTTTAATTTTTCTGTGATTGGCGATTATTTAATATACATCAGTTTAAGCAGTTTAAGCAGCGAAGCTCTTCGGGCTCTTTAATTAAATTTAAACTAGAAGCCCTAATTGTTAAAGCAGTTTCCAGCATTCCGATGCAAACGTACTGGATGTCTAATAGTCAATGAATAGCAACGCAATTCCTCTAATCCTATTTTTACACCGAACTGAATATTTTTTTTTTCGATTATGTATCTTAAACTAACTATATAAGTGAATAATTTTAATAAAAAGGTACGAATTTTTAAGAAGTTCAAAATAATTCTACACATTTTAATCATCATAATCTGCACCTTTAAATCAGATATCTTGTCCATTCGCCTAATTAATAAATTTTCCATTTGAAACAAATCACCATTTATTAACATGACTGTCTTCCTCAAAATTACTTCCCCTTCAACCTTATAAAATAATTTTTAAACAATTTGAATTAAGCGTAATTTTTATGATAAGATTAACATATTTCCATTACTTTAAATATGGAAGAGACTCATTATTTTTATAATTTTAGATGGGTAATCAATTCGCTTTGGTAAACTGAGGCATCATATCAAAGCACCATTGCTCCAAAACCTCAATCGCTTTCGAAGTGATCATCGTGCCGAAACTCAACTCGTCTTCTTTTAAAAATCCTTGATGAATTCCAATCAAATTATGAGTTTTCTCTTCGAAGATTGGAGACCCTGACTGACATTCAGCACCGTCCATTTTGTAGTAAAGAACTTGGTCGATCATATCGATTATCTTTCCAGAACGTGTGACCAGCTAAGACCGTTGGTCATATCCAGCAACAATTAGTATAGCACGCGAAGAAATATCTTTGCGTAGATCAAAATAATAAGGCCGGTTTATTTCTGAAGCGATTTTTAACAGACAGTAATCAAACTGAGATTGTTCTTTTAAAAGAGCATCGATTTCATTTTGTTTTTTTCTTTTCTTGATTGGAGAACTGTTGGGGTCTTGCTTTTACTTTTTGAGGGTTGATATTTGTCTTTGAATAGTCACAAATTTAAAATTAATTCTGTAATTCTAAACCTGGACTGCTTTTTCAGAACCCTGCATTAAGAAAGCTAAAGGAACTGTTTAAAATTTATTGGCCTCCATAATTTAATAAGCTATTCTCGCAGATGTTAAAATGAAGCGCTAAGCTATTAAGAACCCACTTCCAATTATATTTTTGCTCTTGTCCATTAGTCGCCCAATGCAGTTATAAGGAAATTCTTCGATTTATTTTAATGAGCCTTGATTAGAATTTTGTTTTCTTTGCAAATTAAAGACAGTAGTTTTGGTATTTTCCTTATTATTTATACTCCTAAAAGGATAATTCATTTCAAAGCACCACTGCTCTACTGTTTTGATCAGGGATTCTGTTATCATTGTTCCAAAATTTAAATTTTTACATGGATCATAACCTTTATGGATTCCCACTAATTTGTTAGTATTTTAAATATAAACTGGACTCCCACTTTGACCTCCAATCGTATCAATATCGTAATATATTCCTTTATTGGAAATATCATTAAAGCGATTTGAATGAGTAAAAAGAATAAATCTATTTTCGTAATTTATAACGTATCCAGTTAATTATAATACAATTTTAGAACTTCTACTTATATTAGGAAATAGTTAAAAGTATTGAGCCCTTTCAAATTCTTATTACAGTTCCAGCAAAGCGAAATCATATTGAATACTTTATAAAGATAAATCAGAGATTTTTTGTTCAATTGCAGATTGACTCTTTTTATCTTTTTATTCATAATATTGTTTATTTAGATTAAAGATTTAAATAGCTAAAACTGGGTAATAATTATTAATAAATACTTTTTTTATCCTACTTGATCTAATGATTGGAACTTATCTTTAAGGCTATAGAATTGTGAAAGAAATTGGTAGAAGTTAATTAATTTTGCTATTCTATGGATCATTTTTAAAAAGACTACTAGCTGTGGTGAGAACAAGGCCTTTTGAAATAAGAAATCCTGTACTGAATGAATTTGGTGATTCATTTTCATTACGAAGTTTGTATTAGATTTAAATATACCCAATTGAATTAAAGGGAAAAGTAGAATACTGATTTTGGCTTACTTTTAACCTGCGATCTTTTTAATTTAGCACTACCATTTAATGAGCTGTAAAAAGTATTATTAATAAATTAAATAATAGAACAGATAAATAAAGGTCTGTTAATTCCAGTTTTTATTCGAAATATATTCCAATTTATCTTATCATTCAGAATTATTTTTATAGCTGTGATCAAACTAAGTCTCCACAGGATTATACGTATGTGCAAAAATGGTTATCTCAATAAGTGATAGCTTTGTGTTGATTCCTCATCTTTTCCGATTTTAAACTAAAAAATCTATTGATCTCGAAGCCAGTGAATAGTGAATGGATGATTCTTTTATTTTACTGCAGAAATAAATAAATTTTATTAATTCAAAGCAATATTGATAAAAAATAGTTATGAATAAAATATAAATATCCTTGATTTTGATAGCCCCCATATTTCATTAAACATATAAATACTATTCTTTATGAAATGAACTAATAAATAGAAAAAATCCTCGTATAGTGATATGTAAATCATGTTTTATTCTTAATGTTAAAATATCAAGATCAATAAAGGCGACAACTAAATTTACTTTTATTCTCTCTATCTTTTTCTACTTCAAAATTTCCGAATTAAACCTACAAATTTATTTTATACAATTTACCTTTAAATTTTATACTATTTTGCTGTTTTTATTAAATTTATTTGCAGATTGCTGCTTCAAGCATTTTGTATTTACCTTGAGTCTATCTATCTTTGATAAACTCGAGATTCTTTGTTAATTACTGACTGATTGATTCTTGGTCTTGTGCTCCTGATATTCCTCATCTAATTCTTTTGAAATTTTCGTTTTTTCAATTGACTATTAATTATTATCCAGAATGCAGCAAGCTGATATTCGGATAAAGCGATGATATCTGTTTATTTGCGAATCTCTTATTTTTACTAATAAACATGCCCCCGTCAATTAATTTCACAACAAAATTATTCGGACACGACTGTAAACTTAGCATTTATTGAGTCGCTCCAGCATTCAGAGCGGTGATTATTGTAGATACAGATTTTTGATTATTTCTCTAAAAAAGTATTCCTCTTGATATAGAGTCGACCAGCAATTCATTAAATTTTTAGAATACACAGCCTGATAAGAGTTTGCAGGCGTACCAGTAAGTGGGAGATAAGGATCACCACCATCGAAATTATACTTTATATAGATTATATAATCAGCTTTGAATTTATTTAAAAATTATGAAAGCATATTGAGGTCTACAACTGTGTAAAGATAAATTAAATAAGATTAATTCGATAAAATGAAGACGATTAACAACTATCGATCATTTTGGTTTCGATGCGACTTTGAAAGGAGGATTCATTTCCATACTCCATTTCCTCAACTGATCCATCATTTCCTTTGAGGTCAGTGTTGCAAAGTTCATCTTGACCGCCATGGCCCCTGCCTTGTGAATCCCAATCACCATTTTGGGATTGTCCTTCATGTAGACTGGAGACCCACTTTGCCCTTCTTTAGTATCGACGTCATAAAAAACAACTCCATCTTTAACATCATTAATCAATCCAGAATGTGTCATAAATTTATGAATTTAGTCATATCCCGAAACTGTCAATTAGCTATCTTTAGAGTAGTCAAAACTGGCATGAATCGAAAAGTACGGAGGCTCGCCAATGGTCTTTCCCAGTTTCAAGAGTGCAAAATCATTAAGAAACTATAGTTTGAGTAGCTTGTTTATTTATTCTTTGCATTTTTTTATTTATTATTTATCTTTTAGGGTATCCAAGTCATCTAGATTTCTTTGAATTATAGCTTTTTAGTTTTGGATCTCAACAAATTTTTCATTGATTCTAAAGGCAGTGATTTAAATTGGATCATGTCCAAACAATGAAAAAGTTAAAGGAGTTGGTTGGCCGATATTTTTATTGGTTATGGAATGAATAGTATGAGCAGAAGTCAAAACAAAGCAGGAAGAAATAAGAAACCCTGTTCCCGTTATGTATTAATCAAATATGGTCTTTCCCTTCAGCTCTCCGATGCAGTTATAAGGAAATATTTTTCTTTCAAGGGTTTAGATTTATATGCGACGATCTTTTCCAAAGCAATATTAATTTTTGTAGTTTAATTCATCTGGATTCATATTTTGCTTTATGAATTTGAAGGGAGCTTTCATTTTAATACTCCATTATTGAAGAATTTAAAGGCACTCATAAGTGATCTTAGTCGCACTATTTGGAGCATTGCTGCCACTGTGAATGCCAATAACCTTATTGTCTTAATCTTCGATGTAAACTGGACTTCCACATAGTTCCTTTCCCATGACTTCATCATAAAATATGACTTGATTTTCGATGGACTTGGACTCAATTTTACGAGATTGAGTCACAAGAGTCAAATCCTTTTTATTGTTTGACGAGTAGCCAGTTATTGATAAAGATGCTGGAGTATTAATCTTGTGCATCAGTTCAAAGGTCTCAGCTCTCCTAACTCTTTAATCGATCTTCAATAAAGCATAATCATGTCTTATTCCCTCTTTATTTTAAGCTGCAATTTGATCAAGCAAATTTTTCCTCTTGGCTGGGTTACTTTATTTTGATAAGGAACGGTTGAGATTGCATATTCTTTTGTATATTTCTTTAAATTTTGGATTGACCATAAAATTTTCTTTCTCAATCTTATACTATCTCGTGGGTTTTTTTCTATCTACCAAAGTGAATGATTCAGGAACAAGTTATTCAATTTAACAATCCTTTGACGATGCTATGAGAAGGTTAGCCGATGTAAGAAGGAGGAAGCGTGAGACTAGAAATCCTGATCCAATCTTTGATAATGGATTAGTTTGATTTATCGAAATTGTTTTTAAGTAGCCAATGCAATCATAGGGAAAATCTCCCAACTGATCAGCAGAAACACTGGACTGCTGATCTTCTTTTTGAGTTAATAATTTACTCCCCGATTTATTGAGCATGATTGTATCTTCAAGATCAATAATATTGCTAATTATCAAATAAATTGATTCGTAAAAAGTATTATTCGTATTAATAAAGTTAATATCTTTAAAGATATAAGATTCATCCTATAAATCAATAATAAGCTTGAAAATGGACTCATCTCAAAGCACCACTGTCACAAAAGTTCAATAGTTTCGAGAGGAAGGATTGGGTAGACATTTAAGTCTTTCAATTTTAAATAACATGTATGAATTCCGATCAGAATTTGAGTTTTATTAATAAATAGTGGAGATTGAATCTTGATATATTTACTATATTTAAATAAGATAAATCATTTTAGTCATAAAACAGATAACTCATAATTAACTTTTCTACCATTAACAAAATATGAAAATTGTGAATTTGAGTTCAAACAAATTTACTATCATTCTCGAATTGATACTGCAGTCACTGCAGAGCCAAATAGTTTAGCTCTTCAATCACGGATTCAAACCATACTTATAGCTTAGAGAGATATTAAACAGCTCTTTATTAAACTCATATTTTATTACTA
>Ga0302186_10003201_pt1 | contig 12121 bp, 19 predicted proteins | sample II_Bog_E1_2_FD_198782 | JGI IMG/M metagenome (GOLD analysis project Ga0302186, IMG submission 198782) | Peat permafrost microbial communities from Stordalen Mire near Abisko, Sweden - II_Bog_E1_1 | ecosystem: Environmental > Terrestrial > Soil > Wetlands > Peat | place: Sweden: Abisko... | reverse complement strand
TATTATTAAATAATTGTAAATTTAGTATTGGCTCATCGCAGAATGCAAATCTATAATTACAATTCTTAATCTGTAATTTCAAATTTATCAAAATAAAATTTATTTGTGAAAATTTTTTATCTCATAAATTTCTTGAAAAATTTATGTAATTCATCAGAATATTTGAGCATCATAAAAATAAAAGATTTTAATAGTTCCTTCAAAAATAAAATATAATATAAAAATAAAATTATACAAAAAATATGGTTGAACCAGCAGTTAATGTTGAAAAAAAAGTTGTCGGAAAATATATTTTTAATTTCGCTGATAAGTTGAGTTCCGATACTTCCGGGGTAGTTTATCGGGGTTATCATAAAGATGATTCCTCTATAGAAGTAGCTATAAAGCAGGTTCCAATCTCAGTTTCCACCGATGAAGAGTTGGATTACCTGAAGACTTTACTCGAGAGAGAAGTGTATGTGATGGAAAAACTGTCCCACAAAAACATCCTTAAATTGATAGACATTTCCATTACTAAAAACAATTTCTATCTCATCACGGAATTCTGCAACGAAGGGGACCTCGAATCTAGAAAAAAAGATCTGACCATTGAAGAAACTTTGATTGTCATCAAGCAAATCACAACGGCCATGATTTATGCAAATGCAAACAACATCATCCATCGAAACCTGAAGCCTATGAACATTTTACTTCACAATGGGGTTGTTAAAATAGCTGAATTTGGATTGGCAAGAGTTGTGGATGATGCTCAAATCCAGAGAACATTGACTAAAAGAATTGGAACTCTATTATATATGGCTCCTCAGGTGTTCACAGGTGAAAAATATGGAAAAAAATGCGATGTGTGGTCATTGGGGGTATTATTTTATGAACTGATTTTCAAGAAACTTCCTTGGTTGGGAGACAATGCAAAAGATCTGTTTAAAAACATCAAGCATTCGCCACTAGATCTAGACAATGATCAAGCTGTGGATGAAAATGTCAAAGATTTATTGAAAAAAATACTCAAAAAAACCGAAGAAAAGAGGCTAGATTTTGAGGACATTTTGAATCATGATGTATTTAAGAAGAATTTGCCAGACAAATTGCCTCCCAAGAAAAAGTTATAAAATTAATAAATATGTGTTTTTTAAGAGTTAAAAAACTTCTTGCTCATAAAAACTTAATTTTTAGAAAAATTTAATTTTAAAGTATGTTCAGACAACTTTTTTCATATTTTTAAAAATATTAGATGTAAATATGAACACAAACGTTAAAATTCTCAAAGATCATAAAGGATTTATAAACAGCTCATTTGGAAATATGGGAGCTTTTTTATCGCCATAATGCAATAATATCCCACATCTCTCAAGAAAATTCTTAAAAGGTTGAGTAAAATCATCATAAAAATCAAACTGAAAATGATTCATATTCTTCGGAGTCACAAGTTCGCAAGGTCCTCTACATGCAGCTATTAATAAAAACCAATAACAACATTTATAATAACAAATATTAAATATTAATATACCATGCAATAGGAAACTATGGTCTACAGGGATCATCGTGTCTAAACTCCCATGAACTAAAAGAGTAGGGCAATTGATTTTTGCAATGTTTTCCATATTATTAAACCTTTCTTTCAACAGAAATTTAAACATACTGCCTACCATTTCTTTCACTACATCTTTAAGACTCGTAAACGGAGATATTAAAGCCAAGATCCCTATTTCTTTCTTCACAGCAAGCTCTGTGGCGGCTCCTGAGCCTATGGATCTCCCAAGCACTAAAATGTTCTGTTTTTTGAATCCCAAATCCACAATATAATCATAAACATGTATGGAATCTTGTATGATTCGTTCAGCCGATGGCGATCCTTTATAAATTCCATAACCAGGATATTCCACAGCCATAACATTTATTTGTAGATTGTTACGCAGATTGCTGAGAAGATCATATGCTAAATAAACATCTTCTCCATTCCCATGAAAATATATCAAGATGAAATGACTTAAACTGTTGCTCGGCTTTAATAATAAACAAGGAATATGATATTTTGGTTGTCGATTTTCATATTTGGAAACAGTTTTCTTCGGTAATAGACCCAAAGTTCCATAATATTTAAATCTGTTGAAATTTTCTATATTCATTGAAATATCAGTGATTTGAATTTCTTTAAGGGGGCTTGTCGGCTCTGAGGAATCGAAGGCTGGAATCCATAAAATTTCATTCTCTAGAGAATCTGGGGTATATGAAGGTTTGGGAGCTGGGAAGACTAAGAAATTTAATTCCATCAGATTTTATTGAAAAACAAATTTAATAGCGATTTTAAGCAAAAAGAGTGAAACATCTTATATCAAAATTTAGAGATCAGAATTGGAAATTATATATAGTGAATTTTTAAAAAATGAAAATTATAGGCTTGTTCATTATGAAATGTCGAGAAGATAACCCGATTTTCTTATGTTCGGCTTACGAAGTGAGCTTTTTAAGGTGAAACCCTCTAGTTTTTTTCATCATTTTCCTAATTTCCATTGATCAGTTGGTATCAAAGATCGTTTTTTAAGGAAACATTGAATTTCGGAGCCAGAACCTGCACATCGTTCTTTATTTTACATAAAAAATATCTCTTAAACTTGAAATAGGAGAATGAAATCAGGGGAACGAACAGCAGTTCATATGGAAGAAGCGAAGGCAGTGTGTTATATTTGTGTGGATCCGAATGGCATAGCCAGTTTAGTAGTGGCAGATGATGAATATCCAGGAAAAGTTGCATTTGTCATTATCAACGAGATGTTTAGAGAATTTTATAAGGAATATGATCAGATGTTCCTTGAGACAATTACAAGTTTTTTGGAAAAATTTTGAATGTTTTTTAGGAGATTAAATGTTTAACTATTAAAGAGGATTCAAGCTTGCAATTGAAGAAATTGGATGAGTTTATAAAAAGTTATCAGGACCCCAAAGAAGCTGATAAGTTGTTGAAATTGGAATTTACTTTAAAGGAAGTGACAAATATTGTTCATAAGAATTTGGAGGATGTAAATTTGGCTTTTTATACTAAGTTTTTTAAAGGAAATATTTGTATTTAGCTTATGAAAAGAGGAGAGAGTCTTGATAGCTTAATGTCCAAAAGCAAGGATATTTCATCGGTGAGCTATGACTTTTACAAAAAAGCGAGACAAACTAATAAGAAATGTTGCTCTCTTTATTAATAGACTAACTAAAGATATTAAAGCGCTTGATTTTTCATTTAATAATTTACGAAATTTTAATAATATTTGTGTATTTTTCATGCGAAATCTTAGCAAATAAAAAAAAAACTACTCTAATAAAATAAAAATAATAATTTCCTCTATTCAGATATGAGCTTATTAGTCCAAACCAACGCCATTATTAGGAAGAATTTTTTGGTTCTTTATCGAAACAAAGGAGATTTTATCTCCGAATTCCTGGTTCCCTTTATTTGTGGCATGGCCTTAATCGCTTTTAGTAAAAAAGCTTTATTATAATTTTTCAGATAATTTTTCTCAGAATCTATAGGAAAGCAATTTCTTCAGAGCTATTTCCCAATTTTTTTGCCTATAGGTGCTCTAGGGCTTTCCAGGAAGATATTAGTTGGATTTGTGGGTGAAAAAAACGAAAGGTTTAAAGAAACACAAAAAGTAAAAAAACATATAAAATTTTCATTATGAAAATGATAGATCATGGGATTAACACAAACTTCCTATGTCTTAGGATGGGTGATTTCCACATATATTAGAATGTTGATAGTTAAAAAAAAAGTGAAATATTAAAAATTAAGATGTTTTTAGGTATTTATAATAATGTCGCTTTGCACTATCAGTGTGAAGGATGATTTGGAACGAAATGATGTTGAGTCGCCTTCAAATGGACAAATTTTATTAGCCTATTTTCTTTATTGTTTCGCCACTTTGAATCAAACATTCGCTCTTTCAACCATATTTTCTCAACCCAAATTAGCTGGAGAATTAGGATCTTTTGTTCAGGCCATTTCAGCTTTTATTTATTATTGGCTTCAAAGTGGACAATCGTTAGGACTTTATTATTTATTTTCCTTCTTACCTCAATGTGCTATTAATATTGCTATTGCACCAGCTAATGGCGATTTTATGACTAATATGGCTATTGTTTTCCTTTTGGTGGATGTGTTTTTATATTTGATCTTATATTTTTATTTGGATCAAGTAATGAAATTTTCGTTGAATTTTTTTTAAGTTATAATTTTTTAGGTATTTCCAAATGAATTCGGCATAAAAAAACACCCACTTTTTTTCATTCAAGCTCTTTTTAAGAAGAAACAAAGAACTGCAAGTGTTTCTGAATCATTTTTCAGAAAACGTTCTTCCTTGTAATTTATAATTTTTTTTCCAATTAAACTCTATTTTAGAAATCCAATAACTTCACCTTTGCTGAATCCTTTTGAAGAAAAAGAAAAAAACAACATGGATAGAGACTCTCTCAACCGAACATCAAACAAAAATGAAAAAATCGAGTTGCATCATCTCGAAAATGAACATGATTTTAGCTCTGCGAAATATCATGAGCCATTTTTTAATGAGAAGAATTTGCCAGTGCGTTTCAAATTTACTTGAAAAAGCCAATAATTTAATATTTTTAGCAAACTGTCGTGATTCATGGTGTATCTAAATATTTCGGGAAAACAAAAGCTGTTGATAATGTTTCGTTCACCTTATATCAATCACAAATCTTTGGGTTATTTTTCGTTTTTATATCATTTAATTTTGAAATTAAATAGATTATTGGGTCATAACGGAGCTGGAAAAACTACTTTGATTAATGTTTTAACTGGACTTTATGAAAAATCCAGAGGAACAGCCAAAAGTAATTTAATGTTTTTTATTCATAACTTTCCTTATTTTTCATAGTTTACGGACTGGATCTAACATCAGATATTGAGGAAATTCGAAAATATACCGGCATTTGTTGTCAAAAAGACGTTTTATACGAGGATTTAACTGTTGAAGAGCATCTATGCTTAATCGCAACGATCAAAGGTGTTCCTATGAATTTAATGGCTCAAGAATTAGATTTTATCCTTGATAAATGTGGGTTAACAGCTGATAGAGCCAAACGAACTAAAATCATGAATGGAGGAGGAAAAAGAAAATTATCCTTGGGGATGGCTTTAATAGGTGGTTCTAAACTAGTGTTTTTGGATGAACCGACATCTGGTTTTTTTCAATTTTTTTAACAATTATTTATTTCGTTTTTAGGCTTGGATCCAATTTCCAGAAGAGGAATTTGGAAGATTTTGGAAACTCTAAGAAATGAAGAAAGGACCATTATTTTAACGACTCATTATTTAGATGAAGCGGAAGTGCTTTCTGATAGAATCGGAATGATTTCTAGAGGAAAACTATTAACTCTTGGCACTCCGACTTTTATTAAGAAGAATTTCGGAGATGGATATCATTTGACTTTATCAAAGAAAGGCGGAATTAAAGAAAAGGAGGAATTTCATAACCATAAAGAAGAAATCACACAAAAGGTTTTGAATATTATCAAAGATTCGAAAGTCGACACTCAAACTACAAATGATGTTTTCACGTTTTTGTTACCTTTTTCTAGTCAATCACAATTTCCTAATTTGTTTGCAGAATTAGAAAAATATGAATTCATAAATGTTTTTTTTTTTATTCTCGTATTTTTTCTTTGAATTTTCAATTTTTATAGATAAATATGAACATTAATAGTTTGGAAGATGCTTTTGTAAATATTGGATTGGAAGAGGAAAAAAATCTCCTTGAAAAACAATTAAGTGTCTCGATTGGAAATGACAGTCAAAAATTCGATTTTTTATCACAAAGTTCAAATTTTACCATAAAATTATGAAATTTTTTCTTTGTTTTTAGATCCAAAATATTTCTTTCTTAGTCAATTCTCAGCTATTTTCCTGAGAAAAGTTTATGTTACTTTCAGAAATTTGACCCTCTTTATTACATATATTTTCCCTATCATCCTAATTATCATTGGAACTTTTCTTTGTAAAAGTTTGTTCAACAGTGCTCCTCCATCATCAGACACCTCAGAAAATGAATGGGTTTATTGATTTTTTTTTCTCAACTTTATTAAATTCTTTTTACCATAATAAATTTTTAGGATTTTTTCAAAAGATTTGTATTCGTGCTTTTCTTGAATGTGGCTTATAGTTTCACTTCTTCTATATATGTGGGTTTGCCTGTGTTAGAGAGAGAATTGAATCTGAAGTGAATTATTCATTGCATTTTTGAAATAAAATTCTTTTATTTAGATATGCCCTCAGTGTCATGGGATGCCATGTGCTCCCTTATTGGATTGGAACCTTTATTTTTGATTATTTGGTCTATTTGACAACAATTATTATTCTTATGATTTTCCTTTATATTGAGTAAATTTTAAAAAGATTCTCATATTTAATTTTTTTTTTTTCAGAAATCTCTCGTTCATCACAAATGCTATGGGAGAATTTATGGCGATCATGATAGTTTTTGGATTCAGCTACATTACTTTTGCTTATTTATGTGGGTTTCTTTTCGAGAAAAGCAACACTGCTTATAAAGGTTTTCCTCTTATGTTCTATTTTATCTTTGCAACTTTGCCTTGGATTTTGGCTACTGCCTTGAGTGATACAGCCAATAAAATCTTCGAAATAATTTTCCTCATTATAAGTCCAATCTTCGCTATGAACAGAGGTTAAATCTTACAAAATTTATCAAAATCAATTAAAATTAATTTTTTTTTTAAGCTTATATTTTTTTGTCAAAACCTGGTTCAAACGTTATTGATGGATTGGTAACCGATATGAATGTGATCATCGCAATTATGGTTGCACAATGTGTGATTTTTTCAGCATTAACTCTTTTGATTGACACATATAGATTCCAAAATTTCAAAAATGTGAAAAAACCGTTAGCAAAAGTTGCTCTTCAACAACCTATTCTCAATGCTGGGGGGGCCCTTCCAGGTATATTTCTCTATATATTTCATTTTATAAATTTTGTTTCAGATCATGTGGTATTTTCCAATCCAACTGACATTGCGAATGAAGAAGAAAGAGTCAAATTAAGCAAAGACCCAATTAGAATAGTTGACTTAACCAAAACCTATGAAAATGGGTTCCAGGCAATTAATGGAGTTTCCTTTGGAGTTGAAAAAAATCAAATTTTTGGTTTGCTTGGCCCCAACGGTGCTGGCTAATCCACCGCCTTCAACATAATAACAGCTTTAATTCCAAAAAGTTCAGGTTCATGTACTTTGAAAAATATGGAAGTGAATAGAAATATGGTAGATATCTTCAAAGATGTGGGCATTTGTCCCCAATTTGATTGTCTCTGGGAGAATCTAACCCCAAAAGAACATCTTTTCCTGTTTGGTCGAATGAAAGGCTTGAGGAAACAAGAATTGAGTCAATCAGTGGCTTACTTCCTTCAGACAATGCAACTAGATTTCTTCAAAGAGACAAAAGCTGGAAACTTGAGTGGGGGCAATAAAAGGAAGCTCTGTGTGGCTGATGCTTTGATTGGAGGACCTGATTTATTATTTTTTGATGAGCCATCGACCGGCTTAGATCCAATTGCCAGGAGATTCCTTTGGAATACCTTATCACAATCTTTAAAGAGTCGAAGCAGTAGCATAGTATTGACTACACATTCAATGATAGAGGCAGAATCTTTATGTGATAATATCGGAATAATGGTGAATGGAAAATTGGTGTGTTTTGGATCCACACAAGACCTAAAGAATAAATATGGACAAGGCTATCTTATTACCATCAAACCCAAACCAAATAATAACGTGGATGATTATATTTTTGATCTTTATCCCAAAGCACTCAAAAATAAAAACAATAAAGAAGGTTATGTGGAGTTCCAAGTGCCACTTGAAGCCTTTTCCTTCTTTAAGACATTCAATTTCTTGGAGAAGGAATTGCTTGAAAAGAACCTCATTGATGATTTCTCCATTTCGCAAGCCTCTTTGGAACAAATTTTTCTGAATTTTTCGAAATTCCAAACAGGGGAAGAAGCTAGTAATCAATTTTTAGATGCCACCTCTAAATGAGATAATATTAATTAATTAAGGATTTATCTAAACGTTGCATTGCATTAAAATCGAATTATCTTTTTCTTATTTTCATGACTAATCAATTTTTTTCCCCATATTATTTTTATTATTATTATTATAACAAATTTGGAAATTGCATGATTAACGTTTAAATTTTAATAATTTCTTTCTGTTTTCAAACAAAATTTAAGAGGAAAGATGGCCAACGCTTCTTACAAAAATTCAATGAGGGATTTTGAAAAGCTATATGCTGAATGTAAATTTAAAAGTCAAACATTTGTTTAATTTTAAATATCAGATAAAAACGATCCAGCTGCCCTTTCTCAAATGTACAAAATCATGAATTACAAACCCCCTTCGCAAATCGTAAAAAACCCTATTCCAACAAGCGAGATCAGTGAATTTCTTAAAAGCAAGACGACATCTTCAGAGTTTTCAATGAAAAAATAAGATTTTTTTAAAGAAAATTGATTTTAGATATGATATGTATGATGATATCCTATACTTTGACGATAACAAGATTAAGGAAACTGTGATGAAGCAAACTTTTCTGATAAATAAAGGTTTTTTTGACCCGAAAGGATACTTCCCATCATTGAATGTCACAAATTTAGATGATAATACTTTTGATAAAAAAATTCTTGGTTATTAGTTTTTTTTTTTGTTGCAATGAAATATTTTTTATTTTGTCTAGACATGTTGAACCCCCCGAATGCGAACGTTGGAAAAAACATAGAGGCAAACTTTAAATATCATCATTAATGTTTATTATGTATTTTTTTTTTCTCTTAATAAGGAATTAAAAATGATTTCAATATATGAAAAATATTTTTAAAAAACAAAATTATTAAAAATTTTGGAACATTTTTTTTGGTTTTGAAAAAGAAAAAACAATGTTTTATTGGAAATTTTTTTTTTTTTTGAAAATAAAAATTATTAAAAATTTTGAAAAAATTTTTTTGGTTTTGAAAAATAAAAAACAATGTTTTATTTGAAATTTGTTTTTTTTTTTGAAAATGAAAAAAACTGTTTTATAAAAAGAAAAAAAATGATCTTATTTTTTACCAATCTAAAGAATTGTCTTTATGTATCCCATCGCAAAAAGGAGGTTTTTTCGTCCTTCTACATAAACAAAGTTTCAACTTTTTTTCCCCATCTTTCGCAGTATAAGCCATTGGTTGAAATGATGTCCCTGCATGTGAGCCATCGCAATATGGTTGATTTTTCGATTTTCCACAGGCGCACCAATAAATTGTTGTTCCCGGCTCAACCTCAACTTTCATTGATTTTCTTTCATAACAAAATGGCTTTTCAGTATGACTTTTTCCTTGTTCTGATGAGTTTTTTGAATTAATTTCTCCCATTAAAGAAAAAAAAAAATTGTTTTTTTTGTCTTCAATAAAAATTAAACTTTGAAATTACAAAATATCCCATTACTGTCGTTTTCTTGTCTTCCATTAATTTATAGTTTTTTCTATATTAATATATCATATTTCTTGCCATCCTCACCAATCCAAAGAGTTATCCTTGTGAGTACTGTCACAAAACGGGGCTTTTTTTGTTCTTTTGCATTGGCAAAGATTCAAAACAGTTTCTCCTTCTTTGGCAGTATAGGGCAAAGGTTGGAAGCTGGTTCCAGTATGTGATCCATCACAAAACGGCTGATTGGCTGATTTTCCACATGCGCACCAATAAATAGTTTGACCTGGGGTCACATTCACCTTCATGGGCTTTCTATTAGGACAAGCTGGTTTTGCGGCTTCCATAATGAAAATTATGAATATTGATTTTTTTTTTTAAATGGAATTGTTTGAATGAAAAATTCACAATAAAATTTAATTCAAAAACAAAAAATAAAAGCCTTTTAACAAAATCAAAAACATTTAAATTTTATCTCTCTTTTTCATAAAATGAAGCTTTTCCCAACTATAATTGTTATTTTTCTTATCATAGAAGCGTTCTATTGCGGCTCCATAAACCTGACTCCATTTGATGACGCTCAATATGGAAATTATTTCACTGATAAAAACAACATTCTTACTGTGAATCCCGATGAATTTCACCCAACCAAAAAAGTTCCAGAAAAAGTTGCTCCAACCGAAAATTATTTAGACCCGAGCTTCAAAGCCGTCTTGCAGGATATTTCAGATAACAGTCATTTGGTCAGTCGAGAATCCAAAGATGAATCAAGATTTATGTCGAAAAACCAAGATTATCAAAAAAACATCGATGAAACTGTGAATCATGAAATGGATGAAATCGCTAGAGAATCCAGAGAAGAAGGAATTAGGAATAAAAACCAGGAGATGGCTGCTGAGCTCTATATGCCTCAAATGGGACATGGAAGCACAAATAATTTCTTGAAAACTCCACGGTTTTTAGAAAAAAACCAAGGTCAAGACAACAATGGAAATGGAAATGGAGAGGATGAAAGTCAGATTTACGACCCGAGTGAAGCTTAAAACTTAAAAGAAAAAATATGAAAATTTGAACCCCAAAAAATAATGAATATTTTTTAAGGAAAAATAAAAATGTTTTTACGAGGACATTTTTTTGAGAGTAAAATTTGATTTTTTCAAAAAATAAAAGCGAAATAAATTAGAATAAAAAACTAATCAGGTCATTTTATTCAAGATGTCTCGAAAAAAAAAAAAGAAGGAAATTTGATCATTTTTAAAAAAAATTATTAGAAAAAAGAATACAAAAAAATCAATCCAATCATAAAATTCTTATCAGAAGCCGAAATTCAGCTTTTAAATTCAAAAGAAAAAATCTAAAAAAAAAAATTTTTATTTCCCCCATAAAAAATTCAATGGACCGAGTCGAAGAATTAAAGAAACTTGATGAAAAAATAAAGGATGCGGAAGAAAACCTGGGCGACAGCGAGCTTCGTGATGCTATTTTAGAAAAAGCTCAATTTTTCGAAAACCTGAGCGAATTCGAGCCAGCAATAGAAAATTATCAATTGGCGCTTTCGAAAACAATTGGTGTCGGTAAAAAAATGGACATTGTTTTTTCTGTGATGAAAATCGTGCTGTCAACCAAGGATATAGATCGTTTGAAGGTGAAGATCGATGAATGTAAGAAACTTTTGGAAGAAGGGGGAGATTGGGAGCGAAGAAATCGACTTAAGGTAAAAAAAAGCCAAATTTTATAGTTTGACCAATATAATAAAAAAGGTATATGAAGGGATTTACTTTTTAATGGTCAGAGATTTGAAAAACGCTGCCATAACACTTCTTGACACCATCTCCACTTTCAATTCTCCAGAAATCATCGCTTATAAGGATGTTGTCTTTTATACTGTGTTGGCAAGTATGGTCTCTTTAGGAAGGAAGGAACTGAAGGAAAAGGTGGTGAATTCCCCTGATATTTTAGGCACAATTAGAGAAATTCCTAATTTGAAGGAATTCGTAGAATCATTCTATCATTGTCAATATAAGGAATTCTTTAAGGCTTTTGGTATGAATTTTTTATTAAAATTGGAAAATTAGAAAATGTTTAATTATTTTTAAAAGCTAAGATCATCGAACAGTTGAATGAAGGTTATCTCGCTATTCACAAGAAGTATTTCATCAAAGAAATGAGGATTGTTGCTTATTCGCAATTTCTGGAATCTTACAAAACTGTCACAATAAAAAGCATGGCCAATGCTTTTGGAGTTTCAGCAGAATTCATTGATAAGTACCTCTTTTTTGCAATTGAAAAGTTTTAAATAATTATAATTGGATAGGGAATTGAGCGATTTTATTGCCAATAGAAGATTGACATGCAAAATCGATAAAGTCATGGGAATTGTGGAATCTGAAAGAATTGATGAAAGAAATGGACTTTATCAAAGCGCATTGAAGCAAGGGGATTTCCTATTGAACAGAATCCAAAAATTATCTAGAGTTGCAGATATTTCTTAAAAGTTTCCTTAAAAAAGACTGAACCCCAAAAAAAAATTCAAATTAAAAAAAAAAAAATTTCCTATAATTTCACATTTATATTAAAAAAATAGATCGCTCTTTCATTTTTAAATTTCTTATACATTTCAGAATTTAATCACAATTTTAAT